>Ga0255346_1001392_pt1 | contig 34186 bp, 45 predicted proteins | sample wastewater_treat_FD_194410 | JGI IMG/M metagenome (GOLD analysis project Ga0255346, IMG submission 194410) | Wastewater microbial communities from Lulu Island WWTP, Vancouver, Canada - plant22 | ecosystem: Engineered > WWTP > Wastewater > Unclassified | place: Canada: Vancouver, British Columbia...
TATTAAGATTTACAAGACAGGATTTGCAGGATCTTTTAATAAAACTGATTGAAGACAGACTGTTTTCTATGTTTTTAAGAGTTTGAACCGCTATTATTTCTTGTTTATCCAAAGTATGTATATGTATCTTTCTATCTTCTTTTTTTCTAAGTATATGAGTTATATCGCATAAAGGAATGCGGTGAAATATTCCGTCTGTGTCTTTTACATCAAGAAATTCAAGAGGCATATCCAATTCTGCAATGCACTCCATCAGTTCTTTCTCCAATACATCGCTTTGAATAGGCTTAAGTAAATAATTTTTAGCCTTTACCTGATATGATTCATATGCATATTCTTTATGAGATGTCAGGTAAAAAATAATAACCTTGTCGCTTATTTCCCTTATTAAAAGGCCTGTTTTTATACCATCAATTTCGGGCATTTCCATATCCAGAAAAATTATGTCAAACGTTTTCACTCTAAAATCTTGTACAAGGGATAAGCCTGAAATGTATGTATATATATTACAGGCTGTATTATTTTTCACCATTATTACATTTATTAATTCCCTGACTATTTCAACATACTCTTTAGAATCATCACAAACAGCAATATTAACCATATTTTTCCATTGTTACTCCGTGTAATTGAAATGTAATTGCTAGTTAATAATATCATAATAATACGATTATTTCAATGTTTATTTATACATTCGTCAAAAATCCATAAAATTTAAGAACGGCTCATTTTGCCCGTAAGAACAAAAGAACCGCTCCTCTACAATTGTCATTCTGAGAGGTCTGCCCGAAAGATTCTCATGAGATCCTTCGCTTACGCTCAGGATGACATTGTCTTTAGATCCTTCGATTTTACTCAGGATGACAACTATATTATACTAATTCGATTATAGCCATTTCTGCTCCATCGCCTCTTCTGGGCCCCAATTTTAGAATTCTGGTGTATCCACCGTTTCTATCTTTGTATTTAGGAGCAACTTCTTCGAATAGCTTATATACTGCATTTTTATCGTATAAATAAGCTAATGCCTGACGTCTTGCATGCAGGTCTCCTCTTTTTCCAAGAGTGATAATTCTTTCTGCGACTCTTCTTAACTCTTTGGCTCTTGTAACCGTAGTTGTTATTCTGCCGTAAGTTATAAGGTCAGCAGTCATATTTCGAAGCATTGCCACTCTGTGGTCAGATTTAACCCCAAGCTTCCTGTGACTTCCCATTTAGTCCTCCTTTTTAAGCTAATTATCGTTTTTCCTTAAAGATAATCCTAATTCCTCAAGTTTCTTCGATACCTCATCCAAAGATTTTTTCCCGAGGTTTCTTACCTTCATCATGTCTTCCTCAGTCTTGTAAGTAAGCTCCTCAACAGTGTTTATTCCTGCTCTCTTCAGACAATTGTATGACCTTACCGATAAATCAAGTTCCTCTATTGTCATTTCCAAAACTTTTTCTTTTTCATCTTCTTCTTTTTCAACCATAATTTCAACTTCATTAACATGTTCTGTCAATGAAATGAATAGGTTGAGATGCTCATTCAATATTTTTGCACCTAATGAAACTGCTTCTTCAGGCTCTATCGTACCATTAGTCCAGACCTCAAGAGTAAGTTTGTCGAAATCCGTTCTGTTTCCCACTCTTGTGTCTTCAACCGTAAAGTTTACTTTTTTTACAGGCGTATAAATTGAATCAATAGGAATAACTCCGATTGCCTGGCTATCCTTCTTGTTTCTTTCTGCTATAGCATATCCTCTTCCCTGCTCCATTTCCATTTCAATAATGAGCTCGGAGCCTTCTTCAAGTGTTGCTATATGCAGGTCTTCATTAATAATGTCCACATCTCCGCCTGTAATTATGTCTGCCGCCGTAACCTCTTTCGGCCCTTTTGCGTCTATCAATAGCTGCACAGGTCCAGGTACATTCATTTTAGCTGCTAAATTCTTAATATTAAGAATTATTTCTGTCACATCTTCTCTCACTCCGGGTATTGTAGAAAATTCATGCAACACTCCTTGAATGTTTATTGAAGTAACTGCTGCTCCCGGTAAAGATGAAAGAAGTATTCTCCTTAATGAATTTCCGATTGTTGTCCCGTAGCCTCTTTCCAGGGGCTCCACCACTATTTTACCGTAGGTGTTATTCTCATTCTTTTCATTTAAAGTAATATTTGGTTTTTCTATTTCTATCATCCCAACCCTCCTTAATTTTTTGTTTGTCGAGGGTAATCTTCTTAAACGCTATTACTTGGAGTAGAACTCGACAATCATATGCTCTTCTATTGGTATTTCAATATCTTCTTTAGTTGGCTCAGCAATTATTCTTCCTGTGAAATTTTCAGGTTCAACCTGCAACCATTTAGGTGCAGTGTTTTTGTGATTTTCTGCCATAATTTTAAATTTGTCTGAATTTTGGCTCTTTTCTTTTACTTTTATCTCGTCACCGACTTGTAATATCATTGACGGTATATCAGCCTTTTTGCCGTTTACGGTAAAATGACCGTGAACTACCAATTGTCTTGCTTCAGGTCTTGAATTTGCAAAGCCTAATCTGTAAATTACATTGTCAAATCTAAGCTCTAACAATTTCAGCAAATTATCACCTGTTTTTCCGGACATTTTTTCTGCAATATTGTAGTATTCTTTAAATTGTCCTTCCAAAACTCCGTAATATCTTCTAACCTTTTGTTTTTCTCTTAACTGAGTACCATAGTTAGTCAGTTTCTTGTTATTTTGACCATGCTGACCGGGAGCATAATTTCTTCTTCCGATTGAGCATTTGTCGGTATAACATCTATCACCTTTTAAATATAACTTTAAACCTTCTCTTCTGCATATTCTGCAAACAGGCCCGGTATATCTTGCCATCTTTTCACCTCGTTTCTATTATACTCTCCTGCGCTTTGGCGGTCTGCAACCATTGTGCGGTATTGGAGTAACGTCTTTTATTAAATTTACTTCAAGTCCGGCTGCCTGCAGTGAACGAATCGCTGCTTCTCTTCCTGAGCCCGGTCCTTTAACATATACCTCTACTGTTTTCAATCCATGCTCCATAGCTTTTTTTGCTGCTTCTTCAGCAACCATGCTTGCCGCATATGGTGTAGATTTTCTTGAACCCTTAAATCCTAATTGACCGGAACTTGCCCATGAAATTGCATTTCCCTGCAAGTCGGTAAGAGTAACAAGTGTATTGTTAAAGGTAGACTTAATATGAGCCTGGCCTTTTTCTATATTTTTACGTTCTCTTCTTCTTACTCGAGTTGTTTTTTGTTTTTTAGCTGCCACTTAAGTCCCTCCTTTTTATTTTTTAGGTTTTTTACCTGAAACTCTCTTAGGACCTTTTCTTGTTCTTGCATTATTTTTAGTATTTTGTCCTCTTACAGGCAATCCTTTTTTGTGTCTTAATCCTCGGTAGCAGTTGATTTCTTTAAGTCTTTTAATATTCAACGCTACTTCTCGTCTCGCATCTCCTTCTACGGGATGCTTATCTATTTCAGTTCTTAACTTTTGAATTTCATCTTCCGTCAAATCCTTAACCCTTGTATCAGGGTTGATACCTGTTGCTTTTAAAATTTTGATAGAAGTTGGTCTGCCTATTCCGTAAATATATGTTAAGCCAATTTCAACTCTCTTATCTCTTGGCAAATCAACACCTGCGATTCTGGCCATTAAGCTACACCTCCTACATTCGTAGTTTTAATATTTAATTTATCCATTAACCTTGTTTTTGTTTGTGCCTTGGATTTTCGCAAATTACCATAACCTTTCCTTTTCGTCTGATAATCTTGCACTTTTCGCACAAAGGTTTTACTGATGGTCTTACTTTCATTGTAATACCTCCTTACTTTTTCCTCCATGTTATTCTTCCTCTTGTTAAATCATATGGTGATAATTCAACAGCTACTGTGTCTCCCGGAAGAATCTTGATGTAGTTCATCCTCAGTTTTCCAGAAATATGCGCTAAAATCTGGTGTCCGTTCTGAAGCTCTACTATGAACATTGCATTTGGAAGTGCTTCTAAGACTTTACCTTCGACTTCTATTACATCTTTCTTGGACATTGATCACTCAACCTCCATTTCTTTTGATACATACGGCTCTAATAATTTTTTTACATATGCATCGTTTAGATTTTCATTTCTCTGTAATTTTTCTGCAAATTCTGTCAATACTGTTTTATAAATCATTAAATGCTTCACTTTCTTCTTTTTAGGGTTATTTAATTTTCTTAAATCCCCGTCACATACCAACACAAATTGCTCATCAACAACCTCGCATATAAGGAATATTCTTCCCTTATCTCTGCCTGCTTTTGATTTAACTATTTGACCGATTTTCAAATCTGTTGTCTCTTCCATTAGCCCACCTCTACAACACGGTCAGCAATTCCGGCTCTCCGTCTGTTATTGCAACTGTATGCTCGTAATGAGCGGATGGTTTGCCGTCAACAGTGACCACTGTCCAGTTGTTTTCCAAAACCTTAACATTGTATGCTCCTGCATTTATCATAGGCTCAATAGCAAGGACCATTCCTTCCTGCAGCCGCGGACCTTTATTAGGTTTTCCGAAGTTAGGTACTTGCGGTGCTTCATGCATATTTTTCCCTACTCCGTGCCCAACATAATCTCTTACTACCGATAAACCCTGTGACTCTGCATAAGCTTGGATTGCGTGTGATATATCAGACAAACGGTATGGACTTCGTGCATATTTTATGCCTTCATAAAAGCACTGTCTTGTTGCTTCGACTAAATGCCTTTTTTCTTCATCCACTTCCCCCACTAAAAATGTCTTTGCACTGTCACCCACATATCCTTCAAATGTTGCACCTATATCTATACTTACTATATCTCCTTCCCTTAACTCCCTTTCTGAAGGGAATCCATGCACTACTTCTTCATTAACAGAAGCGCATATGGAAAAGGGAAATCCGTTATAACCTTTAAATGTAGGTATGGCATTTTTAGATTTTAAGAAATCCTCAACCAACCGGTCAAGCTCTTTGGTGGTAACACCGGGTTTAATATGCCTTCTCACCAATTCGAGAGACTGTGCTACCAAACGTCCGGCCTTTTTCATTATTTCAATTTCTCTTCTTGTTTTGAGAATAATCATACTATTTCCTCAACTTAGAAATAATATCTTTGCCAACTTGTTCTATGGGTTTCTCACCGTCAATATTTATTATTATACCCTTTTTGGTGTAATAATCAATAAGCGGCTCTGTTTGCTCCATATAAACATTAATTCTGTTTTCAACGGTTTCTTTGGTATCATCCTTGCGTTGGAGAAGCACTCCGCCGCAGTTGTCACAAACTCCCTCTTTTGAAGGTTTGTTAAATGTCATATGATATGTCTGACCGCAATCCTTGCAAATTCTTCTGCCTACAGCTCTTTCAACAAGAAGTTCTTTTCTCACCATTATATTTATTACATAGTCCAGCTTTTGACCCATACTTTCTAAAGCATCCTCTAATGCATCTGCCTGATTGATAGTTCTTGGAAATCCGTCCAATAGGAATCCGTTCTTGCAATCATCCTGAAGCAATCTGTCCTTAACAAGTTCAATTGTCAGCTCATCAGGAACCAATTTGCCTTTATCCATGTACTCCATGGCTTTCTTTCCAAGAGCAGTTCCTTCTTTTATATTCTTTCTGAAAATATCTCCCGTGGATATATGCGGTATTGAAAATTCATTTACAATTGTTTCTGCTTGAGTTCCCTTACCGGCTCCCGGAGGTCCCAATAAAATTGCTCTCATTTTCTTTACCCCTTCTATTTTAAAAATCCTTTGTAATGTCTCATTATCATTTGAGCTTCTATTTGCTTCATAGTTTCAAGAGCAACACCTGTTACTATCAAAAGTGATGTTCCTCCGAAATTAATTTTCAAATTTGTAAATGAGAATACCAAAGTTGGTATTGTTGCTATAATTGCAAGTGCAATCGCTCCTGCTATTGTTATTCTGTTTAATACTTTATTCAAAAATTCTGCAGTCGGTTTTCCCGGTCTTATACCCGGTATAAATCCTCCGTTTTCCTTAAGGGTATTTGAATATTCAAACGGATTGAATTGTACCGCTGTATAGAAATACGTAAAGAATATAATCAGCAATACATTTAATGTTGTATAAATATATATTCCGGGACTTCCTGCTACCGAGAAGTATTTTTGAACTCCTCCTGCCATATTAGGGAAGAAGAATGCCAATGTTTGAGGTATTGCCAAAAGTGTTGAAGCGAATATTACAGGCATAACTCCTGCCATTAATACTTTCATTGGAATATGCGTGCTTTGTCCGCCGTACATTTTTCTTCCTACAACTCTTTTAGCATACTGAACAGGTATTTTTCTTTCTCCCTGCTGAATAGCTATAACTCCTACTATTATGAAAAATGCAAATATCAAAAATACTAATATTTCTAATATATTTACGGCACCTGCCTGGAACTGATAAATTACTGTTCCGAAATCACGTGGATACTGTGATACTATACCTATCATAATTAGAAGTGATATACCGTTGCCGATACCTTTTTCTGTTATCAACTCACCTAACCACATAAGGAATGCTGTTCCTGCCGTTAAAACTATTATTACCGTAACTATTGATATGAAACTCTTTTCAATAATAGCTGAATTAAAGAACCCTACGCTGTATGCCGTCGCTTGAATCAATGCTAACACAACGGTAATATATCTGGTCCATTGAGCCATTTTTTTCTTTCCGTCTTCTGCTTTAAATATTTCTTCCAATTTTGGAATAGCAATTGTTAATAACTGAAGTATAATCGAAGACGTAATATATGGATATATATTTAATGCAAATATTGTAAAATCTTTGAAAGCACCGCCGCTCATCATGTTGAAGAAGTCTAACAGACCCCCTGCGGTTCCGGCAAACATGTTTTCAACAACTGCCCTGTCAATTCCCGGAACAGGTATTACTGCTCCTAATCTATACACTACCAGCATTAAAAAAGTAAATGTTATTCTTTTTCTTAAATCAGGTATTTTCCAAGCATTTCTTAAAGTCTCAAACAACTAAATCACCTCAGCTTTACCGCCGGCAGCTTCAATCTTTTCTACGGCTGACTTGCTGAATTTATGAGCCTTTACTGTAAGCTTCTTTTCAAGTTCACCGTTTCCAAGTATTTTAACTCCGTCCAGTTGTTTTTTTAGTATCCCTTCTGATTTAAGAATTTCGGGAGTAATTTCTGCACCATCTTCAAATTGATTCAAAACTTCGACATTCAATTCTGCATACTGTGTTCCAAAAATATTTGTAAATCCTCTTTTTGGAAGTCTCCTGTAAAGAGGCATATTTCCACCCTCAAATCCCGGTCTTGTACCTCCGCCTGAACGAGAGCCTTGACCATTCATACCTCTGCCTGAAGTTTTTCCTTGTCCTGTGGCTGTACCTCTTCCTAATCTCTTTCTCTTTTTAACACTGCCGGGATTAGGTTTTAACTCATGAAGTTTCATATTTAACACCTCCTTGTAGTTATTCAATAACCTCTACCATAAAGTCAACCTTTTTGATCATTCCTCTGATTTGAGGAGTATCTTCTTTTTCAACTACATGGCCTATTTTTCTCAAACCTAGAGCTTTCATGTTTTTTATTTGATTCGGTGTTTTTCCGATTAAGCTTTTGATTTGTTTAATTTTAATTGTTGCCATTATCTCACCTCTTAACCTAAAATTTCTTCCACTGTTTTCCCTCTGACTTTTGCAACTTCTTCAGAGTTCTTTAGAGATTTTAAGGCTTCCATCGTTGCATTAACTACATTTCTCGGATTATTTGAACCCAATGATTTAGTTCTGATATCTCTAACGCCTGCAAGTTCCATCACTGCACGAACCGGTCCTCCCGCGATTATTCCCGTACCTTCTTTTGCCGGTTTAATAAGAACTCTGCCTGCACCATATCTGCCAATTATCTCGTGTGGCACTGTAGTTTCTTTCAGTGGCACTTTAATCATATTCTTTTTAGCATCTTGGATTGCTTTTCTTATGGCATCCGGAATTTCAACAGCTTTTGCCATTCCTATTCCAACATGGCCATTTTCATCACCGACAACAACCAATACGCTGAAACGGAAGTTCCTACCACCCTTTACAACTTTAGTAACACGGTTGATGCTGATAACTTTTTCTTTCACATCCAATTGGCTTGCATCTATACGTCCACGTTGCTCCATGACTAACCTCCTTATTTAAAATTCAAGTCCGCTTTCTCTCGCTCCTTCAGCAAGAAGTTTAACTCTACCGTGATATAAATAACCGCCTCTGTCAAAAACTACAGCATTTATATCTTTTTCTTTCGCTCTTTCTCCTACTGTTTTGCCGACTAATTTTGCTGCTTCTTGTTTTGTCAGCTCAGCTACCTTTTCTCTTAACTCTTTATCCTGAGTTGAAGCACTGACCAATGTTGTACCGGTAGCATCATCAATTACTTGAGCGTATATGTGCTTAGAACTTTTAAATATATTTAATCTCGGTCTTTCAGGAGTACCTGTGATTTTATTTCTTATCCTATTATGTCTTTCCATTCTCTTTTGATTTTTATCAACTTTTTTAAGCAATACACTCACTCCTTTCTTTACTAATTACCGGTCTTTCCGGCCTTGCGTCTAACAACCTCGTCAATGTACTTAATTCCTTTACCCTTGTAAGGTTCAGGTCTTCTCCAATCTCTGATTATAGCCGCATAGTTTCCTACTTGTTGCTTATCTATACCTTTAACAATAATTTTGTTTGTACCATCGACTTCTGTTTCAATACCTTTCGGGTCTTCCATTTCTACGGGATGGGAGAGCCCTAAATTTAAAACTAATTTTTTTCCTTGTTTTTGTGCTCTGTATCCAACACCAACAATTTCAAGAGTTTTTTGGTATCCTTCCGTAACACCTGTAACCATGTTGTTGATAAGCGTCCTTGTAAGTCCGTGGAGTGATCTGTGCTCTTTTTCATCAGATTCCCTTGAAACTATAATTTGATTTCCTACAACTTCTATGTTAATAATCTTTGGCAGCTGTTGTTCAAGCTGACCTTTTGGACCTTTAACAAGGGCGAAGTTATTTTCATCTATTTTAACTTCAACATTTGCAGGTATATTTACAGGCTTTAAACCTATTCTTGACATATCGGCACCTCCTATTCGTTATAATTACCATACGTAGCAGATTACTTCTCCGCCAACTCCCTGTTTTCTTGCTTTTTTATCAGTTACGATTCCCTTTGACGTAGAAATTATAGCTATACCCAATCCGCCTAAGACTTTTGGTGTATCTTCTTTTCCAACATAAACTCTAAGTCCCGGCTTGGAAATCCTCTTAATGCCGGTTATTACTCTTTCTTTATTTTGCTGGTATTTAAGCTCAATTCTTATAATACCTTGTTTTCCGTCATCTATAACATCAAAGCCTTTAATATATCCTTCTTCCAATAAGATATTAGCTATTTCCTTCTTAATCTTTGAAGCCGGTATATCAACAAATTCGTGTTTTGCATGATTAGCATTTCTTATTCTTGTTAGCATATCTGCGATAGGATCTGTCATTACCATGTAAGTAACCTCCTTTTCTTAAAAATTTTACCAACTGGCTTTTTTAACTCCGGGTATCTGACCTTTGTAAGCTAATTCTCTAAAGCATATACGGCATATACCATATTTTCTTAAATAAGCATGAGGTCTTCCGCAAATTTTGCATCTTGTATATTCTCTGGTTGAGAACTTTTGTTTTCTCTTTTGTTTTATTTTAAGAGATGTTTTTGCCATTTCAATCCTCCCTTACTTTCTAAAAGGCATTCCCATCAAGCTTAATAGCTCGCGAGCTTCTTCATCAGTATTAGCCGTTGTTGTGATGATTATATCCATACCTCTTATCTTGTCGATTTTATCATAATTTATTTCAGGAAAAATCAACTGTTCTTTTATTCCCATAGCGTAGTTTCCTCTGCCGTCAAAAGCTGTTTTCGATACGCCTCTGAAGTCTCTAACTCTTGGTAATGCAATATTTACAAGTTTGTCGAGGAATTCGTACATGCGTTCTCCTCTTAAAGTAACCTTGCATCCTACCGACATTCCTTCTCTTACTTTAAAGTTAGAAATTGATTTTTTGGCTTTAGTAACAACAGGTTTTTGACCTGCAATCAATGTCATTTCTTCCATAGCATTGTCTAAAAACTTTGAATTTTCCTTTGCTTCACCAACGCCCATATTTAAAACTATCTTTTCTATTTTCGGTACCTGCATAATGCTTTTATACTGAAACTTTTCCATCATTGCCGGCACTACGTTATCATTATATATCGCTTTTAATCTGGCCATAATCGTACCTCCCTCCTGAGCGTATTATAAAACTGTACCGCACTTTTTGCATGCTCTTACCTTTTTACCGTTTTCTATTTTTGACTCAGTTCTCACGCCTGATTTACATTTATCGCAGTATAGCATAACATTTGAAGAGCTGATTGTTCCTTCTTTTGTAATAATTCCTGCCTGTTGCATTTCTTTTGTTTGTTTCTGGTGTTTAGTTTGCATATTTACATTTTCAACTACAACTCTGTTCTTCTTCGGCATATTTTCAAGAATTTTTCCAATCTTGCCTTTATCGCTGCCTGCTATAACTACTACTTTATCGCCTTTTTTTACGTGCATCTTTACACCTCCTTATAGTACTTCCGGTGCCAGTGAGATTATTTTCATGAACTTCCCGTCTCTTAATTCTCTTGTTATGGGTCCGAATATACGTGTCCCAACGGGAGTTCTATCATCTTTTATAATAACAGCAGCATTTTCATCAAATTTTATATATGTTCCGTCTTTTCTTCTTACGCCGCTTTTAGTTCTAACAATAACAGCTTTTACCACATCACCTTTCTTAACAACTCCACCGGGTGTTGCGGATTTAACCGTACATACAACTATATCGCCAATGTTTCCATATTTAACAACTGAACCGCCCAATACTCTAATTACAAGGACCTCTTTTGCACCTGAATTGTCTGCGACTTTCAACCTTGACTCTGTTTGTATCATGTTTTTACCTCCCTTCAATTGTCTTAGGGTCTATTTAGCTCTCTCTAATATTTCAACTACTCTCCAGCATTTTTCTTTTGATAATGGTCTGGTTTCCATTATTTTAACTATATCACCTATTTGGCACTGATTCTCTTCATCATGTGCTTTATATTTTTTAGTCATTTTAATTCTTTTTTTATAAAGAGGATGTGCGACAAGCTTTTCAGTAGCAACTACTATTGTCTTATCCATTTTATCACTGACTACTTTACCGATTCTTACTTTTCTGTTGCCTCTTTCCAAAGTAAATCCTCCTTCCCTTTACTCCACGTTAATATTTAATTCGCGCTCGCGAATTACAGTCTTAACTCGAGCAATATCTTTCTTGACTTTATTTATTCTCATAGGGTTATCTAATTCCCCCGTTGCAAGCTGAAATCTCAAATTGAAAAGTTCTGTTTTTAAATCCACAACAGACTTATTCAACTCCTCAACTGACTTCTTCCTTAAATCCTTAGCTTTCATCTGCTTCACCATCCTTCTCTGCTGCCGTATCCTTGGCAACAAATTTGCATTTGATAGGTAATTTATGCATGGCAAGTCTCATTGCTTCTCTGGCTACATCTTCTGTAACTCCTGACATTTCAAATAATACTCTGCCCGGTTTCACTACTGCTACCCAGTATTCTGGTGAACCCTTACCTTTACCCATACGTGTTTCGGCTGGTTTTTTTGTTACCGGTTTATCCGGAAATATTTTAATCCAAATTTGGCCGCCTCTCTTAACTGACCTTGTCATAGCTCTTCTGGCTGCTTCAATTTGGTTTGATGTTATCCATGCTGGCTCAATTGCCTGTAGCCCATATTCGCCGTATGTGATAGAATTACCTCTCGTAGCAATACCTGTCATTCTTCCTCTTTGTTGTTTACGGCGTTTTACTCTTTTAGGCATTAACATAATTATTTCCTCCTTCCTTCAGGGCTTTATTGCTTTTTGTCTCTTTTATAATTACTTCTTCTTTTCTTTTTGTTATCCTTGCTTTCGTTTAGCGGTCTTGTAGGCTCTTGATAATCCGATAACAATGAGCCCGGTTTCCTTAAGATTTCACCTCTGCATATCCAAACCTTAACACCAACCTTACCAAACGTTGTATCTGCTTCTGCAAAACCGTAGCTTATGTCAGACCTTAAAGTTTGAAGAGGAATTTTACCTTCTGAATATCCTTCGGTTCTAGCCATATCTGCCCCGTTCAATCTTCCGGATACACTTGTTTTAATTCCCTTTGCCCCAACTTTCATAGTTCTTTGCATTGCCTGTTTCATTGCCCTTCTGAATGAAATACGCTTCTCAAGCTGACTTGCAATGTTCTCTGCAACTAATTGCCCGTTTAACTCAGGAACCTTAACTTCTTCCACATTGATTATTACAGTCTTACCTGTTATTTTCTCTATGCTGTTCTTTAAAATATCAACACCGGTACCGCCTTTTCCGATAATCATACCCGGCTTAGCAGTAAATACACTTACTTTAACTCTGCCGGCAAATCTCTCAATTTCTATTTTTGCTATACCTGCTTGATAGTTTTCTCTTTTTATATATTCACGAATTTTATAGTCTTCAGTTAAATTTTCTGCGAAATTCTTTTTGTCGGCATACCATTTTGAATCCCAATCATTGATTATACCAACTCTTAGTCCATGAGGGTTTACCTTTTGACCCATCTTTTACCTCCTTTACTGTAGTTATTCTCTTTCTTTAACGACTGCACCAACGTGACTGCTTCTTTTTAATATTTTATATGCCGAACCCTTTGCTCTTGGTCTCCATCTTTTGAGAGTTGGTCCTTGATTTGCATATGCATTTACAACATATAATTTATCTCTATCCATATCAAAGTTGTTCTCTGCATTAGCTGCCGCAGATTTCACTACTTTTTCTAAAATTCTTGAGCCCTTGCCGGGATGGAATTTTAAAATTGCCAATGCTTCGTCAACTTGCTTTCCTCTTACCATATCACACACGAATTTCATCTTTCTTGGTGATATTCTGATATATTTAGCAACTGCCTTAGCTTCCATCAGCGAATCCTCCCTTCTTATTTAACTTTCGAAGTTTTGTCGGACTTATCATGTCCTCTATATGTTCTTGTCGGAGCAAATTCACCCAGCTTGTGTCCGACCATATCTTCAGTTATATATACAGGAACGTGCTTTCTGCCATCATGTATAGCCAATGTATGACCTACCATTTCGGGGAATATTGTCGATCTTCTTGACCAGGTCTTCAACACTTTTTTAGTATTTGCATCGTTCATTTCCACAATCTTTTTCAAAAGACTTGGCTCACAATAAGGTCCTTTCTTTAACGATCTACCCATTCACTATTTCCTCCTTTCAATCCTGCTTATTTCTTATTCCTTCTGCTTACAATCATTTTATCGGATTTCTTATTTTTCTTACGAGTTTTATAACCGATTGTCGGTTGTCCCCAAGGTGTAACCGGTGACGGTCTTCCTATTGGAGCTCTTCCTTCACCACCGCCGTGAGGGTGGTCGTTAGGATTCATTACAGAGCCTCTAACCGTAGGTCTGATTCCCATATGTCTCTTTCTTCCGGCCTTGCCTATTGTTATATTCTCGTGGTCAATATTTCCTACCTGACCGATTGTTGCTCTGCAATCCATGCTTATCATTCGAACTTCACCGCTTGGAAGTCTTACCTGTGCATATTTTCCTTCCTTAGCCATAAGCTGAGCTGCATTTCCTGCCGAGCGAACCATTTGTCCGCCTTTTCCGGGTTTTAATTCTATATTGTGAATCATTGTACCAACCGGAATATTTCTTACAGGGAGAGCATTGCCGATTTTAATATCTGCATCCTCACCTGAAACGATTGTATCTCCAACCTGTAGTTTGTTTGGAGCTATAATATATCTTTTTTCTCCATCAACATAATTTATAAGTGCAATGTATGAGCTTCTGTTTGGATCATACTCTATTGTTGCAACTTTTCCCGGAACTCCATCTTTATTTCTTTTGAAATCTATAATTCTATATTTTCTCTTTTCACCGCCGCCTTTGTGACGTACCGTAATTCTTCCGTGTGCATTTCTTCCTGCTTTGCTTTTCAACGGAGTTAAAAGAGATTTCTCAGGTTCATCAGTTGTTATCTCTTCAAATGTTGGAACAGTCATTTGTCTCAACGCCGGAGAAGTTGGTTTATATTTTCTAATACCCATGAGATTTTCCTCCTTCTTTAAATTTTAGCTTATATCCCTTCAAAGAATTCTATTGTCTTGCTGTCTTCTGTTAAAGTAACAATGGCTTTTTTCCAGTCGGGTCTCTTGCCCACATGTACTCCCATTCTCTTCTTTTTACCAAGCATGTTCATCGTGTTCACACTTGCTACTTTAACACCGAAAATTGACTCCACTGCATTTTTGATTTCAGTCTTGTTAGACTTCTTATCAACAACAAAAGTGTATTTCTTGTCTGCCATAGCATTCATACTTGCTTCTGTTACTATCGGTTTTATGATAATGTCGTGTGGATCGCGCATTATGCGTACACCTCCTCCACTTTATTAACTGCATCCTTAGTTATAAGGAAAGAATCACAGTTTAATATATCGTAAACATTAATTGTATTTACATATGCCGTTTTTACGCCCGGAATATTTCTTGATGCTAATATTACATTTTCATCTCTTTCAGGAATAACCACCAATGTTTTCTTGCCTGCTTTAAGATTTGATAATATTTTTACCATATCCTTTGTTTTTGGCTTATCAAGAACCAAACTATCCACTACAATAATTTCATTATCCCGTACTTTTGAGCTTAATGCTGATTTAAGCGCTAATCTTTTTATCTTTTTTGGAAGCTTATAGCTGTAATCTCTCGGTTTTGGAGCAAATACAACACCTCCGCCTATCCATTGCGGAGCCCTTATACTTCCTTGTCTTGCACGGCCTGTTCCCTTTTGCCTCCAAGGCTTTCTGCCGCCGCCTCTCACTTCTCCTCTTGTCTTAGCAGACTGAGTTCCTTGTCTTTGATTAGCCAAATAATTTTTTACTGCTTCATACATTACGTGAGTGTTTACTTTTACTCCAAATATGTCATCACTTAACTCTACGTCACCTATTTGGCTGCCTGTTATATCATAAAGAGCTACTTTTGGCATCTTTAATCCTCCTTTCCACGCAATTCTTACTTAGATTTCCTAACTGCTTCTCTGATTTTCACTAATCCTTTTTTAGGTCCCGGTACGGCACCTTTTAAAAGTATTACATTTTTATCAGCATCTACCTTTACCACTTCAAGGTTTAATACTGTAACTTTTTCATTTCCCATGTGGCCGTGAGCTTTCGTTCCCTTAACTACCTTTCCCACGCCTGCCGAAGCTCCCAATGAACCTCTCAATCTGTGGAATTTGGAGCCGTGGCTCATGTCGCCCCTTGCATGTCCGTGTCTCTTTATCGATCCCTGGAATCCCTTACCTTTTGAAATTCCTGTAACGTCAACTTTTTCTCCTGCTTGGAAAATATCAACGCCAATCTTTTGACCAACTTCATAATCGTCAATGTTATCTACTCTGAATTCTCTTAAAAATCTTTTAGGTTCTACTTTTGATTTATCAAAATGACCTTTCTTAGGTTTAATAACATTTTTAATTTTAACGTCTCCGAATCCTACCTGTATGGCATTGTATCCGTCTTTTTCTTCCGTTTTCTTTTGAACGACAACCATGCCTTCAGATTCCAAAACGGTAACAGGAATAACTTCTCCTTGTTCATTGAACACTTGAGTCATTCCGATTTTCTTTCCTAATATTGCTTTCATTTTACACCTCCTAATTTCTTACAGCGGATTGCTTGCGCAATCATTCTAAGCAGAGTGTGTTGTCTCTACTTTTTAAACATCGTCAGAAATTGCCATGCAATTCCATCACACCGTTTCAACGATGTATATCCTTATAATTTGATTTCAATGTCTACCCCTGCAGGCAAATTCAACTTCATAAGCGAATCAACAGTCTTTGGAGTAGGATTTGTTATGTCGATCAATCTTTTGTGTGTTCTTTGCTCAAACTGCTCTCTAGAATCTTTATACTTGTGAACTGCTCTAAGTATTGTTATTATTTGTTTTTCCGTGGGCAGCGGAATAGGACCTGCAACTGTTGCTCCGGTACTTTTAGCTGTTTCCACGATTTTTTGCGCAGATTGATCAATTAATTGATGATCATAAGCCTTTAACCTGATTCTTATTTTTTGTGTGTTTGCCATTAAATTACCTCCTTTTCGTATGTCTCCATACAACTCGGGACCGCTCGATAAACCCATCCGGGTGTTTCATATTTTTTTTTATAAATAGCGGTACCGGTCGCCCTGCTTTTAGCAGGACATACTCTGTAAAAATTCCCTGAAACGTTTATATTTCAGCAACCTTTTACGTCATCGCATGTGGCAAGCTTTTTAATAATATACTATCAAATGCTATAAATCAAGTGTTTTTTTTCGATTTTTTAAGTTATTTCCAAAACTTAATATATATTAATTTCCCTTAATAAATGACAAGGGGACGGGGGTATTGTCATCCCGTCCCCTTGTTATAAAAGCATCTAGGCTTCTTATTTGATTATCTCGGTTACTACTCCGGAGCCTACTGTTCTTCCGCCTTCTCTGATAGCAAATCTCAAACCTTCTTCAATAGCTATCGGATGGATTAACTCAACTATAAATCTTGAGTTGTCTCCGGGCATGCACATTTCAACGCCTTCTTCAAGGTCGATTTGTCCTGTGATATCTGTTGTTCTGAAATAGAACTGTGGTCTGTATCCGTTAAAGAATGGAGTGTGCCTTCCACCTTCTTCTTTAGTCAATACGTATACTTCTGCTTTAAATTTTGTATGCGGTGTTATTGAGCCCGGTTTTGCAAGAACTTGACCTCTTTCGATTTCATTTCTTTGAACTCCTCTAAGAAGGGCTCCGATGTTATCTCCTGCTTGTGCCTGGTCAAGTAATTTCCTGAACATTTCAACTCCGGTACATACAACATCTCTCGGTTCATCAGACAATCCTACTATTTGAATCTTGTCCTGAACCTTCAATACTCCTCTTTCAACTCTTCCTGTTGCAACTGTTCCTCTTCCTGTTATTGAGAACACGTCTTCTACCGGCATTAAGAAAGGTTTGTCGATATCTCTTTCAGGTGTTGGTATCCATTCATCCACTGCATCCATCAGTTGAAGAACTTTTTCAGCCCATTCGCTGTCCGGTTCTTCAAGAGCTTTTAAAGCTGAGCCAACTATTATAGGAGTGTTGTCACCGTCAAATTCATATTCGGTTAATAATTCTCTTACTTCCATTTCAACCAATTCAATTAATTCAGGGTCATCTACCTGGTCTTCCTTGTTTAAGAAAACAATTAATCTCGGAACACCAACCTGTCTTGAAAGAAGGATGTGCTCTCTTGTCTGAGGCATAGGACCGTCAGCTGCTGATACAACCAAAATTGCTCCGTCCATCTGAGCTGCTCCGGTAATCATGTTCTTAACATAGTCAGCGTGACCAGGGCAGTCAACGTGTGCGTAGTGTCTGTTTTGAGTTTCATATTCAACGTGAGAAGTTGAAATTGTAATTCCTCTTTCTCTTTCTTCAGGAGCTTTGTCTATGTTGTCATAGCTTACGAATTCTCCCGTTCCGAATCTTTTGTTCAAAATAAGTGTAATTGCTGCTGTTAATGTAGTTTTGCCGTGGTCAACGTGACCAATTGTTCCTATATTAACATGGGGTTTATTTCTTTCGAATTTTGCTTTTGCCATTTCTTTTCCTCCCTTAGGCTGTTTATTTATAATGTTATATTTTGTTTTATTTTACAATTTTTTCAGCTATATTGTTGGGCACTTTTTCGTAATGATGGAATTCCATTGAATAAGAAGCCCTTCCTTGAGTCAGCGAGCGAAGTGTCGTTGCATATCCAAACATTTCCGATAACGGAACATAAGCATCAACAACTTTAATACCGAGTCTGTCCGAGAAACCTTCTATTCTTCCTCTTCTTGAGTTTACGTCTCCCATAACGTCTCCCAAGTATTCTTCGGGAGTTGTTATTTCAACCTTCATATAAGGCTCTAAGAGCACCGGCGATGCTTTTTCCATTGCTTGTTTAAACGCCATTGAGCCGGCAATTTTAAATGCCATTTCGCTCGAGTCAACTTCATGGTATGAACCATCATACAGTGTAACTTTAAAGTCTATTACCGGATAACCGGCTAAAATACCATTTTCTGCAGCGCCCTTAATTCCGGCTTCAACTGCCGGTATATATTCTTTAGGAATAACTCCTCCTACGATAGCATTGACAAAAGTAATGCCTTGACCGGGTTCTTGAGGCTCCATGGTAATTTTAACATGACCATATTGTCCTTTGCCTCCGGATTGTCTTGCATACTTAACGTCAACGTCTGCTTTGCCTGTTACTGTTTCTTTGTAAGAAACTTGCGGCTTGCCTACATTCGCTTCAACCTTGAATTCTCTTAACAGTCTGTCGACTATTATCTCCAAATGCAGCTCGCCCATTCCTGCAATAATTGTCTGTCCTGTATCCGGATTTGTATATGTTTTAAAAGTAGGATCTTCTTCAGCTAACTTTTGAAGTCCGATACCCATTTTCTCCTGTCCTGCCTTAGTTTTTGGCTCTATTGCCACCTCTATAACAGGTTCCGGGAATACCATGGATTCCAGAACAATGGGGTGGTCAGGGTCACACAAGGTATCTCCTGTTGTTGTGATTTTTAGACCAACGGCAGCATCAATATCTCCCGTATAAGAGTTGTCAATCTCTTCCCTCTTATTGGCATGCATTTGAAGTATTCTGCCTATTCTTTCTTTTTTGTTCTTGGTTGAATTCAAGACATAAGAGCCTGATTGCAATACCCCTGAATAAACCCTGAAGAATGTAAGTTTCCCTACAAAGGGGTCTGTTGCTATTTTAAATGCCAAAGCTGATAATGGAGCATCATCTGACGCATCTCTAACTATTACTTCATTAGTGTGAGGATCAAATCCGCTCAACTGAGGAACATCTAACGGATTAGGCAAATAATCAACAACTGCATCCAGCATAAGTCTTACGCCTTTATGTTTGTAAGCTGTACCGCATAATACCGGTACAATTTCATTTTTAATAGTGCATGCTCTTATTGCTTTTTTTAACTCTGCAATTGAAATTTCTTCGCCGTTTAAATATTTTTCCATTATTTCTTCATTAAAATCCGATAAAGCTTCTATAAGTTTCTCTCTATATTCCTGTGCCTTATCCAAATAATCCTCAGGTATATCGATAACTTCCAGGGCTGTCCCTTCATCATTATTATATTTTGTTGCTTTCATAGTAACAAGGTCTATAATAGTGTTGAACTTATCCTCAGCTCCTATAGGAAGCTGAATAGGAACAGCATTTGCTTTTAATCTTTCTATCATGGTACCGACCGAATAAAAGAAATCTGCTCCCATTTTATCCATTTTGTTTACAAAACAAATTCTTGGTACATGATATTTGTCTGCCTGTCTCCAGACAGTTTCCGACTGCGGCTCAACGCCCATCTTTGCGTCAAATATTGCTACAGCACCATCTAATACTCTCAAGGACCTTTCAACTTCAACCGTGAAGTCTACGTGTCCCGGTGTATCAATAATATTGACTCTTACATCTTTCCATATACAAGTAGTCGCAGCTGAAGTTATTGTAATTCCTCTTTCCTGCTCTTGCTCCATCCAGTCCATTTGTGCTGCACCTTCATGAGTTTCGCCTACTTTATGAATCTTACCGGTATAGAACAGGATTCTTTCGGTGCATGTAGTTTTTCCCGCATCAATATGCGCCATTATCCCAATATTTCTGGTATTTTCTAAAGAATACTCTCTCATTGCTTCCCTCCTTCACGCTGCTTTTTTTGTACTACCTTAATTACCATCTAAAATGTGCAAATGCCTTATTAGCTTCTGCCATTTTATGAGTATCTTCTCTTTTCTTAACACTGGCTCCAACGTTATTGGCTGCATCCATTAATTCTTTTGCAAGCCTTTCGCGCATAGTTTTTTCTCCTCTTTTGCGAGAATAAGTTACAAGCCATCTTAAACCTAAGGTCTGTCTTCTTTCAGGTCTTACTTCAATAGGTACCTGATAAGTAGCACCACCGACTCTTCTTGCTTTAACTTCCAACACAGGCATGATGTTGTTCATTGCTTTATTAAATATTTCTAACGGGTCTTCGCCTGTTCTTTCTTTTATGATGTCAAACGCACCATAAACAATACTTTGAGCAACTCCCTTTTTACCATCATACATAAGTTGATTGATTAACTTGGTAACAACCTTATCCTTATAGATAGGGTCCTCTACTACATCTCTCTTAGGTATGTGACCTTTTCTTGGCACTTTGCTTCCCTCCTTAATAATATTTTTAATTCACAGGTACTCGACAATTAAATGCCGTCGTGCACAACAAACATAATATATATTATGGCGTGTGCCGAATATCATCTAATTATTTCTTCTTTTCCCTTTTTACTCCATATTTGGATCTTGCTTGTTTCCTTTTTGCTACACCAGCCGTATCAAGGGTTCCCCTAATAATATGGTATCTAACCCCCGGTAAGTCTTTAACTCTTCCTCCTCTGATAAGAACAACACTATGCTCCTGCAAATTGTGTCCTTCACCCGGGATGTATGCTGAAACCTCCATACCTGTTGTTAATTTTACTCTGGCAATTTTTCTTAGAGCTGAGTTAGGCTTCTTTGGAGTTACAGTCTTAACTGATGTGCATACTCCTCTTTTTTGAGGCGAATTTATTGCATTCATTTTCTTTTTAAGAGTATTGTAGCTTACATTCAATGCTGGAGAATCGGATTTATAAGTTACTTGTTCTCTACCTTTTCTCACTAACTGGTTAATTGATGGCATTCGTACACCTCCTTTTCTTTAATGATTTTATTTTAAAACGGCAGCAGCCGCTGCGTTTACACCGATACCGACAGATTTTCCAAGCTCTTTCATACTGTCATAATAAATTAATTCAATATTCTTTTCCTTGCAAACATCTGCGATTTCCTTTGTAACATGCAAATCAGCATCCTTTGCTAAAAAAACCGTTTCGGCTTCATCTCTTAACAAAGCCCTCAAAGTCTGCTTCTTTCCAACAACTGTTTTTTTATCCTTATACATTTCAATCCCCCTTATACCCGGGAATTTATCGGGGACATTCCTTTTTCTCCATAGAGAAGAGGTGTGTCCCCACTATTTGGGGACATTCCTCTAAAGACTCACCCTCAGAGACTATCCCTTCTTTAGAGGTGTGTCCCCACACCTTACAACTCAAGTATTCTATCATCTTGTTTTTTAGATGTCAAATATTTTTTGCAATTTAAGCACTTTTGAAGTACTTCCTCATATAATGATGCTTTTAACCGGCATCTTTAATTGATTTTTCATCATCATCTGTTTTTTCAGTATTATCATCCGGTTTTTCAATATCATTAACAGTAATGCCTATATTTCTGTATCTTTTCATCCCTGTACCTGCGGGTATCAGTTTACCGATGATGACATTTTCTTTAAGTCCGATAAGATTATCAATCTTTCCTTTTGTTGCTGCATCCGTAAGAACCCTTGTGGTCTCCTGGAATGATGCCGAAGCCAAGAATGAATCTGTTGCAAGAGATGACTTGGTTATACCCAAAAGTGCAATCTCACCTTTTGCAGGCTCTTTACCTTCTTTTATGGCTGCTTCATTTTGCTGATAAAATTCATAATTTGAAACTAAGCTTCCCGGCAGCAGTGATGTATCTCCGGATTCTTCAATTCTTATTTTGTTCACCATCTGCCTGATTATAACTTCAACGTGTTTGTCGCTGATGTCAACGCCCTGCATTCTGTAAACTCTTTGAACTTCCATTAAAATGTATGATTCCAATGCCTTCATACCTTTAATGTTCAAAATATCATGAGGATTGATTGACCCTTCGGTTATTTTGTCACCTGCTTCTATATAATCGCCTTCGTTTACCAGAAGTTTTGAGCCGTATGGTATTAAGTATGTCTTGCTTTCTTTATCTTCGTAATTGGTAATCGTAACTTCTCTTTTGTGCGCTCTTTCCGACAATGTTACCTTTCCGGGAATTTCTGAAATTATAGCTTGACCTTTCGGTTTTCTCGCTTCAAATAATTCTTCGATACGAGGAAGACCTTGAGTGATATCTGCAGCTGCCGCAATACCTCCCGTATGGAAAGTACGCATTGTAAGCTGTGTACCCGGTTCACCGATTGACTGTGCAGCAATAATGCCCACTGCTGCTCCCACATTGACGAGCTTTCCGGTGGCAAGATTGGTACCGTAACATTTTGCACATACTCCGTGGATTGTTTTACAAGTGAGAACACTTCTTACCTTGACTTTTTTAATTCCGGAATTTTGAATTTTTATAGCCATCTCTTCAGAAATAAACTCGCCTGCTTTAACAAATATTTCACCTGTTTCAGTATTTACTACATCATCTGCAGCAAACCTGTCGGCACATCTTTCACTTAATCTTTCAATTTCTTCCTTGCCGTCTATAAAGTCTTCAACCTCAATGCCATCCGAAGTTCCGCAGTCTGCCTCCCTTACTATGACATCCTGGCTTACGTCAACAAGTCTTCTTGTCAAGTATCCCGAGTCAGCCGTTCTAAGAGCAGTATCCGTTAAACCTTTACGAGCTCCTGTAGCCGACAGGAAGAATTCCAGAACCGAAAGACCTTCACGGAAGTTTGATTTAACAGGAACCTCAACTGTTTTTCCTATGGCACTTGCCATAAGACCACGCATACCTGCAAGCTGTTTTATCTGGTTACGTCCTCCACGAGCTCCCGACACAGACATAATATAAATCGGGTTAATTTCGCTTAAATTATTCATCAATGCATTCGTTACGTCTTCTGTTGTCTGATTCCAGATTTTTATAACATTTTCATATCTTTCTTCATCTGTCATCAAGCCTCTTCTATACTTCTTTTCATATTCCAGAACCTGTTTTTCGGCTTGTTCAAGAAGAGTTTTCTTTTCTTCGGGAACCGTAATATCGCTTACTGAAATGGTAATAGCCCCCAAGGTAGAGTATCTGAAACCTTTTTGTTTAATTCCGTCCAAAACTTCAGCCGTTCTGGCATTTCCATATTTTCTGAAGCAGCGGTAGATAATTTCTTCCAATATTTTTTTGGTAACTTTTTTATCAATTTCTAGTGAAAATTTATCTTTTTCTCTATCTACAAATCCTAAATCCTGAGGAATTCCTTCATTAAATATAAACCTACCCACTGTAGACTCAACCAACTTGGATTCTTTGCCGACAGTCCTTCTAACCTTCACCTTAGCATGTAAATCAATAAATTTATTGAAATATGCCATTTTCATTTCATCATAATCCTTGAAAATCATTCCTTGGCCTTTAGAATCTTCAATTTCTAAAGTCATGTAATAAGACCCAAGAACCATATCCTGTGTAGGAGTTGTGATTGGTCTTCCATCCTTGGGAGCAAGAATATTATTCACGGACATCATCAAAAATCTTGATTCTGCCTGTGCCTCCACCGATAAAGGAACGTGAACGGCCATCTGGTCTCCGTCAAAGTCTGCATTATATGCGGTACATACCAAAGGATGAAGCTTTATAGCCTTTCCTTCAACAAGTACAGGCTCAAAAGACTGAATTCCAAGTCTGTGCAAAGTCGGTGCACGGTTTAACAATACGGTATGGTCTTTGATTATTTCATCCAGTACATCCCATACAGCAGTATCAACCTTTTCAACCTTTTTCTTTGCACTTTTAATATTGTGGGCAGCTCCCGTTTCAACAAGCTTTTTCATAACAAAAGGCTTAAATAATTCAAGAGCCATTCTTTTCGGAAGCCCGCACTGATTAAACTTCAACTCCGGTCCAACGACTATAACCGAACGTCCTGAATAATCCACACGCTTACCGAGAAGGTTTTGCCTGAAACGGCCTTGCTTACCTTTAAGCATATCAGATAGTGATTTTAAAGGTCTGTTTCCCGGACCTGTTACAGGTCTTCCTCGTCTTCCGTTATCTATTAAAGCATCAACTGCTTCCTGAAGCATTCTTTTTTCATTTCTTACAATTATATCAGGTGCTCCTAAATCAAGGAGTCTTTTTAAACGATTATTTCTGTTTATAACTCTTCTGTACAAGTCATTTAAATCTGAAGTTGCAAAACGACCTCCGTCAAGTTGTACCATTGGTCTTAGCTCCGGTGGGATGACAGGTATAACATCCAAAATCATCCATTCCGGACGGTTGCCTGAAGCTCTGAAAGCTTCAATTACTTCCAATCTTCTTGTAATACGAATTTTTTTCTGTCCCTTGCTGTCTCTTAACTGAGCTTTTAATTCGGCAGCTTCGCTTTCCAGGTCAATTTTTTCAAGAAGTTTTTTAATGGCTTCTGCACCCATTTCAGCTTTAAATGCGTTCTTATAATGCTCCTTGTATTCTCTGTATTCCATTTCGGTCAATAATTGTTTTTCGGACAAGGATGTATCCCCTGCTTCCGTAACAACATATTGAGCAAAGTAAAGTACTTTTTCAAGTGCTCTTGGAGACATATCAAGAATAAGGCCCATTCTTGAAGGAATACCCTTGAAATACCATATGTGAGAAACAGGAGCAGCAAGCTCGATGTGCCCCATTCTTTCTCTTCTTACTTTTGCCTTTGTAACCTCAACTCCGCACCTGTCACAAACTACACCTTTGTATCTTACCCTTTTATATTTGCCGCAATGGCATTCCCAGTCCTTTGTAGGACCGAAGATTTTTTCGCAAAAAAGTCCGTCTTTTTCAGGCTTTAGCGTTCTGTAATTTATTGTCTCAGGTTTCTTTACTTCTCCTCTTGACCATTGTCTGATTTTATCGGGAGAAGCTAACCCGATTCTTATTGATTCGAAATTATTGTAATCTATCAAGGAGTTCGCTCCCTTCTTTTTTAGTTTTTAATCGGTACTTGTTTTGTTGTTCGATGTAACCAACTGTCCGGGGACATTCCTCTATGCCTGCTCCAAAGACTTGCTCTACATAGAGGTGTATCTCCATTCATTTAAAACTTATCTTCGTCGTCAAAATCCTCTTCAATGTCCAACTCATCTAACTCATCAGAATCAATATCATCTATATCACCTAAATCATCTAAATCGTCAATATCGTCAATATCTTCTATGTCGTCACTATCAATCTGCATGCCTTCCATGTCTCCTTCAATCAATGCCAAATCGCCTAAGCTTTCAGAATCAATAGGTAAATCATCATCATCATTATCGATAGTTTCGATTATTTCAACTTCATCATCACTGGTAATAATTTTTATATCCAAAGCCAAACTCTGTAATTCTTTTACAAGTACCTTGAAAGATTCAGGGATTCCGGGTTCAGGAATATTTTCGCCTTTTACGATTGCTTCATATGTTTTAACCCTGCCGTTAACATCATCGGATTTTACCGTTAATATTTCCTGCAATGTATGAGCCGCACCATATGCTTCCAAAGCCCAAACTTCCATTTCTCCAAATCTTTGACCTCCAAATTGTGCTTTTCCGCCTAAAGGCTGCTGAGTAACCAATGAATAAGGTCCCGTGGAGCGCGCATGTATTTTATCGTCAACAAGATGGTGAAGCTTAAGCATATACATATATCCCACGGTTACGGGTCCCTCGAAATATTCTCCTGAACGACCGTCTCTTAAATCAATCTTGCCGCTTCGCGGATAGCCTGCCATTTCAAGAGCATCCCATATGTCATCTTCGACTGCACCGTCAAATACCGGCGTTGCAACTTCCCAGCCCAGTTTTTTGGCAGCCAATCCAAGGTGGACTTCCAAAACTTGACCAATATTCATACGAGAAGGAACACCAAGAGGATTCAATACTACTTCAAGCGGAGTTCCGTCCGGTAAAAACGGCATATCCTCTTCAGGCATTATCATTGAAATAACACCTTTATTTCCGTGTCTTCCGCACATCTTGTCGCCTACATTTATTTTACGTTTTGTAGCTATATAAACTCTTACAAGTTTGCTTACTCCGGGGCTTAGCTCATCGCCGTTTTCCCTTGTAAATACTTTAACATCAACAACAATTCCGCTTTCACCGTGAGGAACCTTAAGGGAAGTATCTCTTACTTCTCTTGCTTTTTCGCCGAATATCGCCCTTAAAAGTCTTTCTTCAGCAGTAAGCTCCGTTTCACCCTTAGGAGTTACTTTTCCTACGAGAATATCACCTGCTTCAACTTCAGCACCGATTCTTATAATTCCTCTTTCGTCCAAATCCTTTAGAGAATCATCTCCAACGTTCGGAATATCCCTTGTTATTTCTTCGGGACCGAGTTTTGTGTCCCTTGCCTCTGATTCATATTCTTCAATATGGACGGATGTTAATACATCATCCATAACAAGTCTTTCATTTATGAGCATTGCATCTTCGTAGTTATATCCTTCCCACGTCATAAATCCTATTAAAAGATTTTTTCCGATAGCCATATCACCATCATGAGTAGAAGGTCCGTCAGCAATAATCTGTCCTCTTTTTACTTCATCGCCTTTATATACTATTGGTCTTTGATTTATACAAGTACCGCTGTTCGAGCGCTTAAACTTAAGCAAAGTATACTTGTCAATCATACCGTTGTCGGTTCTTTTTACTAAAATTTCCGAGGCAGTTACCGATACTACTTTTCCGTCATGCTCAGCAATAATAACAGCTCCTGAATCCATAGCTGCCTTGTGCTCCAAACCTGTTCCGATTATAGGCGTTTCGGTAACCAACAAGGGTACTGCCTGCCTTTGCATGTTCGCACCCATTAAAGCACGGTTTGCATCATCATTTTCCAAAAATGGTATCATACCTGTACCTATGGAAATTACCTGTTTTGGAGAAACTTCCATATAATCAACCATATCTCTTGATACAATTTCATTTATACCGTCAATTCCCCTTACAACAACACGGCTGTGCACAAATGTACCGTCTTCATTCAAAGGTTCATTAGCCTGTGCAATTATTTTTGTATCTTCCACGTCTGCAGTAAGATAATCAATAATATCGGTTACCTTTCCTGTTTTTTTATCAACCCTTCTGTAAGGAGATTCTAAAAATCCGTAATCATTTATTCTTGCATATGTTGCAAGAGAAGTTATAAGACCTATATTAGGACCTTCAGGTGTTTCAATGGGACACATTCTGCCGTAATGAGAATGGTGAACGTCTCTTACCTCAAAACTGGCTCTATCTCTGCTTAATCCACCGGGTCCCAGAGCTGACATTCTTCTTTTATGAGTAAGCTCAGCCAAGGGATTCGTCTGGTCCATAAACTGTGACAACTGGCTGGAGCCGAAAAATTCTTTTATTGCTGCAGACACAGGTCTGATATTTATAAGAACTTGTGGAGTTACAACATCGACATCCTGAATAGTCATTCTTTCTCTGACTACTCTTTCCATTCTTGACAATCCTACTCTAACCTGGTTTTGAAGAAGCTCACCCACGGAGCGCAGTCTTCTGTTTCCAAGATGGTCGATATCATCAGTCTTGCCTATGCCTCTAAATAATCCAAAATGATAATTCACTATTGCGTACATATCATCCTTAACAATATGTTTCGGAGATATTGAATAATTTTCTTCCTTATCCTTTTCAAATATATTGTTTTCAGCAGCAGGAACCTGCTTTAAGGATTCAATTAAAGCTTTTTCTAAATCCTCTGCAGAGTGGTTTTCTTCCAGTATCTTTTTCATTACCGGATAGTAAACTTTCTCTTTTATTCCTATCTTTTCTAAATCTATACCTAATTTATCTAATTCAAATACCCTTGGGTCAACAAATTTATTGCTTAATACCTTTGTAACCTTATCATCGGAATTCACAATTTTAACGGAAAAAATACCTGCCGCTTCCAATTTTAAAATTGATTCATCGTCAAATATACTGTCTTTAGTAACTAATACCTCTCCTGTTTCCGTATTAATTATGTCTTCAGCTGCACGCTTTCCAATAATTCTGTTTTCCAAACTAAGCTTCTTATTTAATTTGTATCTGCCTACTTTTGCAAGATCATACCTTTTGAAATCAAAAAATAAAGATTTAATCAATGACTTCGCACTATCATATGTAGGTGGCTCGCCGGGTCTCAATCTTTTATATATTTCTATTAATGCTTCTTCGGAGTTGGTAGTGTTGTCCTTTTCCAAAGTTTTTAAAAGTTGCTCTGTTTCCCCCAATATATCAATGAGCTCTGAATTAGAAGAAACATCCATAGCTCTCACAAGCACAGTGGCAGGTAATTTTCTTGTTCTGTCAACCCTAACGTATACAATATCATTAGAGTCTGTTTCAAATTCCAACCATGCTCCTCTGTTGGGAATAACTGTTGCATCATATAATTCCTTACCAACCTTATCCCTCGTCATGTTGTAATAAACACCGGGTGAGCGAACTAACTGACTGACAACAACACGTTCTGCACCATTTATAATAAATGTTCCTTTTTCGGTCATCAAAGGAAATTCACCCATAAACGCTTCTTGCTCCTTAATTTCTCCCGTCTCCTTGTTTATCAATCGCACTTTAAGTTTTAGAGGTACAGAATATGTTGCATCTCTTTCTTTACACTCAATCTGGCTAAACTTCGGCTCACTGTATAAAGAATGATCAACAAACTCCAGAATTAAATTGCCGGTATAATCCTCTATCGGAGAAATGTCATCAAAAACCTCTTTCAGCCCTTCATTTAAGAACCACTCGTACGATTTTTTCTGAACTTCGATTAAGTCCGGCAATTCTAAAACTTCTTTAATTTTAGAGTAAGACATTCTTACCCTATTACCTATTTTCACAGGATGCGGCATCTTTTCACCCCTTAGTAAATAATTTTGACTTACAAATTCTATGCCAACATTGCACACTCATGGCAATATACAATACTATCACTAATAAATTTTTATGTCAACACATTTTTTGCATTATTAATAAATATTTTTTAACAATTCTCTACAAATTCCGAGTGATTTCTTTGTTTGTATCCATATAAACTTTAAAACCGCCTTCTTATTATTTGTAAATTTTGGTATATTATGCATATTATAATAAGCTGAGTTCCTATACCTTAACATAGGTCGTAATTATTATGAATAACTTTCATATTGAGAGCATAGCCCTCATCATTGCTATTAAAATAAAAGAAACTCTACTTATGTAAAGTTTCTTTCTCGTTTCGGGTATACTATAAGTGTCCCTGCACTTATTATTTAATTTCTACTGAAGCACCTTCTGCTTCCAATGCTTCTTTAGCTTTTTCAGCTTCTTCTTTTGAAACGCCTGTCTTAATTGTAGTAGGAGCTCCATCAACTGCATCCTTTGCTTCCTTCAATCCAAGACCTGTTAATTCTCTTACTACCTTTATAACTTTGATTTTACCGGCACCGGCTGATGTAAGAACAACGTCAAACTCTGTCTGTTCTTCTTCTGCGGGAGCTGCTGCACCTGCTTGAGCTCCTCCTGCTACAGCTACCGGAGCTGCTGCCGATACGCCAAATTCTTCTTCTATTGCTTTTACTAATTCATTTAATTCCAATACTGTTAATTTTTTTATTTCTTCAATAAAATTTGTGATTTTTTCACTAGCCATTTTATATTTTCCTCCTGGTATAATAATAATATATATTTGTTATTTTTGTTTTTAAACGTCATCCTGAACGTTAGTGAAGGATCTCATCAGTCAGACTTGGTATATGAGATTCTTCGGGCTGAAGCCCTCAGAATGACAAACTTTAGGTTTAAGCTGCTTCCCCTTCTTTTTTGCTTATCTGGTCAAGCATGTAAGCAAGATTTCTGATATTTCCTTGTAATACGCCTGCCAGCTGTGCGATAAGAATTTCTCTTGTCGGCACGCTTGCCAATGCTGTAACTTCGCTGGCATTCATAACCCTACCTTCAGCTATTCCGGCCTTTATTACTATTGTATCATTGCTTGTTTTTGCAAAATCATTGGTTACCTTTGCTGCAGATACTTCATCCTCATATGAAAAAGCAATTGCATTAGGTCCTTCCAAATTAGGTGTAATGCCATCATATCCTAATTCTTCAAATGCAAAACGCATTAAAGTATTTTTATAAACTTTATATTCAACACCTGCTTCTCTGCACTTGTTTCTCAATTCATTAGCCATATCTACCGTTAAGCCATTATACTCAACCAAAACGATAGATTTAGCGTTTCTTATCTTTTCAGCAATTTCTTGTACTACCTGTTTCTTTTGCTCCAATACTGTTTGATTCAACTTGTTGCACCTCCTTTAAACAAAAAATTCTCTCCGCAGACGAAGAGAAAGAATCTATTATCTCACCTCGGCCGGATATTTAAACTCTCATGGAGTACCGGCTGTCTGCGGTATTATATTCAATTTTTGCTTTAATCTGTTTGCTTTCGCTTCAGATTAATCCATTAATTTAGTAGTGTTAAGCTTGATTCCCGGTCCCATTGTGCTTGCAATTGTAACACTCTTTAAGTATTTACCTTTGGCAGCAGCCGGTTTTGCTTTAATTACTGCTTCAAGAATAACCTTTAAGTTATCTATTAATTTTTCTGCACCGAATGATTTCTTTCCTACAGGAACGTGAATAATGTTTGTTTTGTCAAGTCTGTATTCAACTTTACCTGCCTTAATTTCCTTAATAGCCTTACCTACATCAAAGGTAACTGTTCCTGATTTTGGGTTTGGCATTAAACCTTTAGGTCCTAAAACCCTTCCCAGTTTTCCGACTACACCCATCATATCAGGTGTTGCTATAACAACATCGAAATCAAACCAGTTTTCTTTTTGAATTTTGTCAGCCAATTCAGCTTCGCCCACAAAATCTGCTCCGGCTTCCTGAGCTTCCTTAGCTTTGTCGCCCTTAGCGAAAACCAAAACACGTACTGTTTTTCCAGTTCCGTGAGGCAGTACTACAGCACCTCTTACTTGTTGGTCTGCATGTCTTGAATCTACACCTAATCTTAAATGAACTTCAACTGTTTCATCAAAATTAGCTTTTGCTGTTGAAAGCATTGCTTCTACAGCTTCTTGCATATCGTATAATTTCAATCTGTCAATTGATTTTATACTGTCTTGATACTTCTTTCCTCTTTTTGGCATTTTATTTACCTCCTTGTGGTCAAGCAGCCTTCTATCGGCCTCCCACCTGCCATAACTATTTTTCTACTGTTACTCCCATACTTCTTGCAGTACCTGCCACCAGGCTCATAGCTGCTTCGATAGTATTAGCATTTAAATCAGGCATTTTTAATCTCGCGATTTCTTCGCATTTTGCCTTTGAAAGTGTTGCAACTTTCTTTTTGTTTGGTTCTCCCGAACCGCTTTCAATACCAACTGCCTTTTTGATTAGAACTGCAACCGGCGGAGTTTTTGTGATAAATGTAAATGATCTATCCTGATAAACAGTCAATACAACCGGTATAATCATACCTGCCTGATCGGCTGTTTTTGCATTAAACTCTTTACAAAATCCCATAATATTCACACCATGAGGTCCTAATGCCGTACCAACCGGTGGAGCCGGAGTAGCTTTGCCAGCAGGTATTTGCAGTTTAACAACAGCTGTTACTTTTTTTGCCATATTTGCACCTCCTTCATCGCATAACGATGTTATATTGAAAAGTAATTATACTTTCTCAATCTGATCATAATCAAGCTCAATAATAGTTTCTCTTCCGAACATTGATACAAAAGCTTTGACTTTTCTTTTTTCCTGGCTGATACTTTCTACAGTGCCAATGAAATCTTCAAATGGTCCTTCTTTTACTTTGATTGTATCTCCTACCTCAAGTTCAATCGGCGGAAGTCTGTCTATTACACCAAGAGCCTTTACTTCTTCGTCAGTCAGCGGAACAGGTTTTGAGCCCGGACCTACGAAGCCTGTTACTCCCCTTGTGTTTCTGACAAGATACCAAGATTCATCGGTCATTATCATTTTAATAATAACATAACTCGGGAACATTTTTCTTTCTTTTATTCTTTTCTTGCCGTTTTTTACTTCAGGTACTTCTTCCACCGGCACTCTAACTTCAAATATCGTATCTTGCATCCCTCTATTTTCTACAAGCTTTTCGATATTTACCTTTACTTTGTTTTCATGTCCCGAATATGTATGAACCACATACCATCTTGACCCTTGTGACTCTTGTTTCATACCCTACTCCTTTTAAACAATAACTGAAAGCAAGCCTTTAAATACTAAATCCAATCCCCAAATTACTATAGTCAATGCTAATGTAGTAGTAAAAACAACAATTGTATAATTTGTTAATTCTTTTTTAGTAGGCCAATTTACTTTTTTTAACTCAGACCTTACGCCCTTAAAATAATTTTTTACCTTGCTTGCAAATTTTTCTTTTTCTTCTCTATTTGACATTGCCACACCTCTATTTTGTTTCCTTATGAAGAGTATGTTTTTTACAGAACTTGCAATACTTGTTCATTTCAATTCTCTCAGGATTTTCTTTCTTATTTTTTTCTGTATCGTAATTTCTTTGTTTGCACTCAGTACAAGCTAATTTCACTGCCACTCTCATTATTTACACCTCCAAGAATCTTATACGCATAAGAACCCATTATCTTACTCAAGATAACACAAATCAAATCGACTGTCAATAATTTTCTCGATGAAATCTACAAGGAAATTAACAGTTAATTTGTTTCATTTCACTTAAAAAAAGCTCCTGCCCAAGCAAAAGCTTTTCTTATGTAGCAATTAATTTTACAACAGTAATTTTAATTTGTCAACACTTAATTTTCATTTATGTCATTCCTGTTCGTTGCCAGGCACCAATACCTGGTGCCTGGCACTGCGAAAAGAACCGTTCCCTTGTTATCTACTCGATTATAGCGGTTACAACTCCCGAACCTACTGTTCTTCCGCCTTCCCTGATAGCAAATCTCAAACCTTCTTCAATAGCTATCGGATGGATTAACTCAACTATAAATCTTGAGTTGTCTCCGGGCATGCACATTTCAACGCCTTCTTCAAGGTCGATTTGTCCTGTGATATCTGTTGTTCTGAAATAGAACTGTGGTCTGTATCCGTTAAAGAATGGAGTGTGCCTTCCACCTTCTTCTTTAGTCAATACGTATACTTCTGCTTTAAATTTTGTATGCGGTGTTATTGAACCCGGTTTTGCAAGAACTTGACCTCTTTCGATTTCATTTCTTTGAACTCCTCTAAGAAGGGCTCCGATATTATCTCCTGCTTGTGCCTGGTCAAGTAATTTTCTGAACATTTCAACTCCGGTACATACAACTTCTCTCGGCTCATCAGCCAAACCTACTATTTCTACCTTATCCTGAACCTTCAATACTCCTCTTTCAACTCTTCCTGTTGCAACTGTTCCTCTTCCTGTTATTGAGAACACGTCTTCCACAGGCATCAGGAAGGGCTTGTCTATTGCTCTTGCAGGTGTTGGAACTGTTTCATCCACAGCATTCATTAATTCAATAACTTTATCGCCCCATTCGCTGTCCGGGTTTTCTAATGCTTCCAGAGCCGAGCCGACTATTATAGGAATATTGTCACCGTCAAATTCATATTCGGTTAATAGTTCTCTTACTTCCATTTCAACCAATTCAATTAATTCAGGGTCATCAACCATATCAGCTTTGTTTAAAAATACTACCAACTGAGGTACTCCAACCTGTCTTGCAAGAAGAATATGCTCTCTTGTCTGAGGCATAGGACCGTCAGCTGCTGAAACAACCAAAATTGCCCCGTCCATCTGAGCTGCTCCGGTAATCATGTTCTTAACATAGTCAGCGTGCCCCGGGCAGTCAACGTGTGCGTAGTGTCTGTTTGGAGTTTCATATTCAACGTGAGATGTTGATATTGTAATTCCTCTTTCCCTTTCTTCCGGAGCTTTATCAATATGATCAAATGCTATAAATTCTCCGGTTCCGTATCTTCTGTTCAATACTAACGTAATTGCCGCCGTTAATGTTGTTTTTCCGTGGTCAACGTGACCGATAGTACCTATATTAACATGCGGTTTCGTTCTTTCAAATTTTTGCTTTGCCATTTCAATCCCTCCCGG
>Ga0255346_1001393_pt1 | contig 34180 bp, 36 predicted proteins | sample wastewater_treat_FD_194410 | JGI IMG/M metagenome (GOLD analysis project Ga0255346, IMG submission 194410) | Wastewater microbial communities from Lulu Island WWTP, Vancouver, Canada - plant22 | ecosystem: Engineered > WWTP > Wastewater > Unclassified | place: Canada: Vancouver, British Columbia...
CCTCTGCCGAACAGACTTCGGCAGCCCTTATATTATCCGCGTGAACCGCAGGCAAGCCACCCGGCATCAAAACCACATCATTCCAGGCAGATACACCTGATCCAGTCTGTTTAATTCTTACCAATATAAACTCTCACCCAAAGTTGCAAGCCAGTCTCACTTGGACAAGTGGGGATAAGGCTTTATGGGGTGGTGAGATATGAGGGACTATGTTTGGACTTGGACATCGGTTGTTTTGGACGTTTCTGGACGTATTTGTATCAGTAATTATTGCAAATAGGGCTGATTTTGGACTGGACTTGGACATCCGCCAGCTCCAGCCCAAAATGCCGATTTAGAAAAGCCGCAACTGAAGTGACAAAACTCCAATCAGAAATGCATCGAGACCCTGATCTGAGTCTATGATCTGGACTTTGTAGTCTAAATTAAATGGCTGTAAAATAATGCGTCTATTGGCGGGATCGAGTTCCACTTTCTTGAGCGTGACCCCATCGTCGGCTCTGACCGCGCAGACCTTTTCATTGGCAATTTCCCAATCCAGCTCCTGTTTGATGACCACGATGTCCTCGTGCATGATATTGGGTTCCATGCTGCGTCCATTTACTCTAAATGCCATATACTTATCAGACTGACCGGGGAGCAAGGAACGGGGTAGCTCGATAGTCTCACCCAAATCCCGGCAGTCGATGATGTGCTCTCTGGGTCCGGCGGAAATATCGCCGATAATCGTGAGGTTTACGGTGCGAGTATAATCTATTGTAGGGGCTTGGATTAGCCCGGTCTTGCTGTCGACGACCCTGAGTTTCTCCTCCAGTCGCTCCTTCATCCAACCATCAAAATCCTGCACGATCCGGGTCGTGCCCTTGCCAGTCAGAAGCCAGTTTACATTCACTTCAGACTCGGATAACTTGAGCAGGAGTTCGGGGTCCGGGTAGCGTTCTCCGGCCTTATACCTCGATAACGAGGCGGCTGAGATGCCATATTTTTTGGCGAACTGATAGTTTTTTAACTTCATACTCTTCATCAGCATAGCCAATCGTTGTCCAACCTCTGGGGCTGCCATGATACCTCCATTGTTCAATTTACCATTGACATATTTCCAAACGGATTTATAGTGAACTCAGAACATCAATATATAGCCGTATAGTTGTGTCAATGATTATTTTCGGAGGGTATCTATCTCAATGGCATTCGTGCCATCGGGTTTGGCATCCTTCAGAAAGGTGCCGGAAATATCCGCCGGACTGCAGAAAGGACTTCCCAAGATATTGGATGCAAGGAAGTTAGCACCCTGTTAAAACTAACCAGAGAGGTGAAAATGACCGCGAAACAGTGTGAAAAATCGAGCTGCGAAGCCTGCCGGGTGCAGAATGTCCAAGTCCAACCGTATCCATCCGGACTTGGACAAAACAGCTTCCAGCTCTCACTGCGCATAGCATCCGGGCACAATATCCATTCTTTGTGCGAAATTGTGTCCAAGTGCTACGGAAAATGTCCAAGTCCATGTCCAAGTCCAGGCGAATGTCCAAGTCCAAATCCGGCACCTACAATTTGTCCAAGTCCAATTACGGGTAATCGGATATCATGGGAAGGATATGAAATGGAGAGAGATTTTACGCTGATCTGGCTGCCCCTTGCGCGGGTGGCCGAACTGACGGGCAGATCGGTAAAGACGATCCGCAGGCTGGTGAAAGAAGGAAAGCTGCCTGCGGTTAAAAGACTGGTGCCCAGTGGGAAGAGCCATACCACCAAGACCTTTGTCCTGGCGGCAGGGGAGCTTCTCGATCTGGAGATAGCCGACTGCAAGAACAAGAACCAGCAGGGAGTCTGCCTGGATAGGGAGCTGATGAACATGGGCTACGATAAACGGGACTGCCTGTTTATCACAGCATACATCAAAGCAGGAAACAAGGAGGAATGATGGAAACACTGGAAGAGATCATCGGCCAGTATGACAGGGCGGAGTATGACGCGGACTGCCGGAGGATAGCGGAGCTGATCAAGTCCGGAGTCCCGGTCAAGTTCACAAAGATTGGCACCGGATCAGATAAAACTATCCAAACGGAGATAAAAGCGAAGATGGTCAGCAGCATCAAAGCATCCACGACCAAGCATCCTTCGATTACAAAATCTGACCAAGAGGTAACTTCCTCTATATATAAGGAAGGGGAACCACAGGCTATCGAACCGGTAACGGTCACGGAGCAGATCGAAGCCTCCAGCTTGAATCTGGAGCCGGAGAGCAAGGAACTGCTCAGCTGCATGGGCGAGGCTCAACTCCATTCCCAGTTCTGCGAGACGGTGTTAAGCCGCCTGGCAGAGACCGAAGCCAAGTTAGAAGAGTGGAAGCTGATTACCAGGGAATACAATGCAGGGCTCCTGGTGCCCGAGTTGAAAGCGCTCAAGGGTATCCGCCGGGAACGCACTCTGAGGTTATGGGTGGAGAAGTACACCGAAAGCGACCGGGATATGTTCGCCTTGATCCACAAGGGCAAGAACCGAGTCCGGGGCCGCAAGGTTACCTATCTGGAACAGCACTTCCTGATGAAGCTGCTGCTCTCACCCCAGAAGATCAAGATCGGCTCCGCCATCGTGACCCTTAAGAGTTATGCCAGGTTAGGTTCTCTGGAATCTCCCAGTTCAATACCGACCCTGAGACGCTGGTGTGAAGACTACATGCGTAACAATCCCGCCGTCTGGACTCAGGCCAGGCGGGGCAGCAAGGCAGTGGCGGAAGAGATAGTCAAGACCATCAAACGGGATAACGGGCTGCTGAAAGTGGGTCAGGTCTGGGTAGCTGACGGCCATAGCCTCGCCTTCGATATTATCAATCCCAAGACCGGGAAAGCCCAACGCATGACCATGATCATGGTCTTTGACTGGGCAAGCCGCTATCCGGTGGGAGCCACGCTCGCCTTCAGCGAGGACAGCCAGCACATCCAGATCGCCTTTAGGAACGCCATCCTCAACTGGGGCGGAGTTCCCAAGTACGTCTATCTCGATAACGGCAAGGCTTTCAGATCTAAACTGTTCAATGAGAAATGGCAGGATCATGACCTCAGCAGTGACCTGGCAGGTATCTTCCCCAGGCTGGGCATTGAGGTGGCCTTCGCCGAAAGCTACAATGCCAAAGCCAAGATCATCGAACGGTTCTTCAGGACCTTCCAGGAGCAGTTCGAACGCTTCATCAGCAGCTTCCGGGGAGCATCGGTGGCTGACAAGCCAGCCACGCTGATGCGCAACGAGAAATGGGCAAAGAAACTGTATGAAGCCAATCCTCCCACCCTGGAGGAGGCCATGCAGATGATCGGGTTCTATATCCGCAAGATGTATGGCGAGACTCCACACAGCGGACTGGGCGGTAAAACTCCCTGGTCGGTGTATAGCGCAGTCAAGCCTCCAGCGGAACGCAGGATCGAAGCCAAGCGGCTCAACTTCCTGATGATGACCGAGAAACGCAAGGCCCTGCGCAATAACGGCATCGTCCTCAACAAGCTGGTGTACTGGGATACGAAGCTGATGGAACACATCGGCAAGGAAGTCATTATCCGCTACGATATGGCAGATCTGCGCTGGATCGTAGTCTATGACCTGCAGGACAACTTTATCTGCCAGGCCGAGGTTCGCAGGTCACAGAACCCCTTCGTGCATCTCGATAAGAGCAATCCCATCTCCCAGGCCGAGTTGAACAAGGAAACCAGGGAGATCAAACGCTACCACAAGCAGATCGAGCGGCGCACCAAACTCACCGTCCGCCATAGCTCGGATGTGGTCGAGAAGCTGGTCAGGCCGCTGCTGATGCCCACCACGAACCCCACCTTCATCCAACCTCCCATGCTGGAAGCTCCCCAGCCGGGTCCTGAGCAGGAGATAGCCAGGCTGGAACAAATCGTCATCCACGAGCAGCATCCGGTGGCACAGGAAGTTCGGGAGCCGTTGGAAGCGATGGCGAAGCTGGAAGCGGAACTAATCCAGGAGCAGGGCAAAAATGATAGCGATAAGCAGGTTAAGCATCCCCAGCCGGAGATCAGCCTGAAAGAGATGCTGAACCGGATCGGAGTAGAGAGGAAGTAATCATGGAACAAGGACAACTCATCCAAACCGTCAATGTGATCAGAGCCCAGCAGTGCATCGACTTCCTGCTCACACGACCCAAGCAGGAGATCGTCGGGTTGGGCATGCTTTACGGCAAGCCGGGTCTGGGCAAGACCACCTTTGCCACTAGAACGGCCTTCCGCAACGGTTACACTTACCTGCGCCTGGAGGCTACGTCAACTCCCAAGACCTTCGCCAAAGAACTGTTAAGCAACCTGTACCGGAACTACGGCTATGGCGATTACATCCCGCACGGATCGACCAACACGCTGTTCAAGCAGTGCGTGCAAGTCCTGTGTGAACAGCAGGACGCGGTGATCATCATCGATGAGATCGACTATGCCTTCCGCTATTACCAGCTACTCGGTTCGATCCGGGACCTGGCTGACGAGACCCTGGCAGTGATCCTGCTGATCGGGATGCAGGAAGCCAAGGACAAACTATCCCGCATCGATTCCCACTACTTTGACCGCTGCAACTACTTTTACGAATTCCAAGACAATACCAGGGAGGATATCATGAAAGTCACCAGGAAAGTGATGACCGATCCGGTCGATAAGACCACCATAGACTTAGTCTGGAACTACAGCAGAGGCAACCTGCGGCAGGCCATGAAGGTCATGCATATGCTGGAAACCCGCACTGACAAGGAAACCCCCTTATCTGAGCTGGTGCTGAGGGAGGCCTTATGACCCAGCAAGAACTGGTACGCCGCTTCATACTCCAGTTCCGGCGTCCCTTCAACCGGAAACTGGTCTGCGAGATGACGGACGTCCCCCTGGAGATCGTCAACGGGGTGATGCGCACGATGCTCGCCGAAGGCAACATCAGGTGCATCTGTGAGGATGAAGAGATCTATGTCTATGCCCATCGCTACGACTTCAAGCTGGTTAACACGCACTCGCAGAAGCTGGACTTTAGCAAGATGGAGTGCGGGAGGCTGCTTAAGGTTATCGCCAGCCGGAAGATTCGCAGCATCCGGCAGCTCGCTTCGATCTACGGACGCAGCAGGCAGTGGGTCTATCTCTATCTGGAGGCGATGGCCTCGGTTAAGGTGATCGGCATCGATAAGAGCGGATATTGCGTATTAGACCCCCAGAAAATCCCCATGGTGGGATCGATTGTGATCAAGGGCATCCTGGGCGAACTGCGCGGCAAGGCCGGGATGCCGCCTAAGCAAAGAGCGCCGTACCGAACTAAGAAGCGTATGGCTCAACACCCACAGCAAACACTGTAAGACCAGCCAACCGGGGGCATTCTATGGATCAGGAACAGCGGGAACGCAAACTACGCCAAGAGATACACGGCCTCAGGGTCAGGAAGTTCCACTGGCCGATTGAAGCTTTCAAGTTCATCATGAACGGCATGGGCTACGGCGAATCGCTCAGAGCCCTATCTGAGGACAAGCTGCTCGAGTTCAAGGCCATCCTGCTCAAATACCGCAGTCATGGCCGGCCACTCGAATACAACTACGACAAGCAGGGCAAGTACATGCACGCCCTGATGAAGCAAGCCGGCTGGAGCGAGTCCCGGCTGCGGGCATTCATGCTGAAAAACTATTCCAAAAGCCACTGGAACCTGCTCACCAAGAAGGAGCGCAGGGCGGTTATCGCCATGTTCCAGTCCTACATCAAGAAACAAGAGATCACTCAACCACCAAATAAACAAGACAATCCTAAGGAGGATGCAAATGAGTAAAGCGAGCAAGCCAGTCAAAGAACGCACCTTAACCGACGCTCAAGGTAGGGAAATCCCCGTGAAGGTGCTGCACACCGAAATAGTGGAAAAGGACACTGCGGTCAGGAAAGCGATGCAATGCGCTTTGAAACTGCAGGAACGTATTGTCTCCGACAAACAGAAGATGATCCAGATCATCGAGAACTATCTGAACGACGCCGCCCGCAGGAATGGCCTCGAGTGGAAGGGCAACGCCCTGCTGGTCAGCTTCGATGAAAAGTACCGCATCGAGATGCGCTTTAGAGAGAAGATTCAGTTCGGCATCGAGCTTCAACTCGCCAAGCAGAAGATCGATGAATGCCTGAAAGCCTGGTCTGCCGACTCCAGTGACAACCTCAAGGCCATCATCAACGAAGCCTTCCAAGTCGATAAGCGGGGGCAATTGGCACGCTACCGCATCTTCGCCCTGCGCAGGTACAAGATCAAGGACCCGGTCTGGAAGGAAGCGATGGAACTGATCGACAAGGCCATCCTGGTCACCTCCACCAAGCAGTACATCTCCTTCTCGGTAAGGGACGAGGCTGGTAACTACCACAGGGTCGTGCTGAACTTCAGCGCCCTTTGATACAGTATCATCCTGATACATCCTGATTTGATAACAGCAATGGAGTAGAAATAATGGTATCAACAAAGATGAATGCGGCAGAGGAGACAATGAGCATATTCAACAATGATCGTAACTATCGGCCCGATGAAGTAGCTTCCACGCTCCGGGTCAGCCGTAACACGGTATATCGCTGGATCAGGGATATACTCGATCCTCTGCCCGCCTTTAGAACCAAGGAAAACGGACAGCTGCGCTGCTCCGGCAAAGACCTCAACCTCTATCTGCAGAAGCACAAGGTACGCCCCGAGTATGAGTAACAGCCATGAGTTCCGCATCAAGCGGGACAACTGCAGGGAAGCCTATCTGAACGGCAAGACCGATCCCACTGAGTTGGCGCTGATCTTCGGAGTTTCCAGCATCACCGTCCGTAAGTGGATCAAGTCCGGCAAATGGGACGAGCTGTTCAAGGAAGAGCGCAAGCTCGACCATGAGATCAACTTGGCCCGCAAGAAGGCGCTCATCCAGGCGCTCCGGGAGTATGCCAAGAACCCGGCGGACACTGCTCTGCAGAGCCTCGTCAGCCTGATCAGGCAGAATCAGAAGGACGCTGAGCCTTCCAAAGAGTTGAATGACTATATAGTCCGCTTCCTGGATCAGGTGACCGACTTCATGATCGAGAAGGGCTATGAGACTCTGCTGAAACAGTTTCAGAGTATCGTGCTAGATCTTGCCGAGTACTTGCGAGTCAGAAATGGATAGACACATGGTTACCTCCAAACACACCAGCCAACCTACCCTCCAACGAGTGGAGCTATTCCCTCCGGCTCCACGACATCCTGCCTGCCTGACAGCGGAGCCGATCCCCCTGGCTCCGCTGATCCTTCCGGAAAATCGGGGTCCCCTACCAACAGCTTGCCGGGGGTTGGGGTTGATACCCGGTTATGCCTAAGAAGTTCATTCAGCGGCATAACAAGGCTCTGACGGAGATCGCATCCAAAACGATCTCCGTCTTGCCTTTTATAGACGATAATCCTGAAGCCAGGGCTGAGAGGATCAGGCGCACTACCGGATCAGGATGGGATGCCTTCTCGTTCTTCTGCCATACCTACTTCCCGCATATCTTCCCGCTACCCTTTTGCCCAGCGCATGAGACCATGTTCGATGAGACTGACAAGGGCTCAGGCATCATCGCCATCACCGGATTTCGTGGGCTGGGCAAAACGGTACTCATGGGAGTGGTCTATCCCATCTGGATGATCATCCAGGGTGAACGCTACGTTATCCATACAGCCGCTGACATAGACCTGGCACAGGAACGCACTGCCTTTACCTTGCATGAGCTGCGGAACAACAAGCGGCTCACCATAGACTATCCGGAGCTGCGGCCCGTGGATGCCTTTGATCTGGACTTCTATCTCAAGAACAAGGCCAGGATACGAGCCAGAAGCATAAAGCAGAGTCATAGAGGCACCATCAATCCCAAGACTGCCAAACGGCCCGGGCTGATCGTCTGTGATGATATTGATAAAGAAGAGAATATGGGCAACCAGTCCATCGGCAAGAGACGCATGGAAAAGATTACTCAGGAGCTTGCCGGTGCATTATCTCCGGAAGGTAATGGCAAGATTGTCTGGCTTGGTAACCTGGTGCATCCTAACTATGCGATCTGCCAGTTTCAGGAGCTGATATTGGACGAACTACGGGTTGAAAACCCAGATCTGGATACAAGGTCGGTTCTGAAAACGCACCAGAAAGCAATATTGCGCTTCTCGCTCGAAGATCGGCAGGGCAAGTCAATTTGGGAGGCTCAATACTCCACTGCCACCCTGCCGAATCTGAGAGCCAAGTTCGGGCATACCGGATACCAGAGGGAGATGTTGGGACAGCCAGTGATCGAAGGGAACATCTTCAAAAACCACTGGTTCACCAAGTATAGAACCTTGCCAGAGCCAAGTAGAATGAAGCGGGTCTGGCTTTATGCCGATCCTGCCTGGGGAGAGAAAGGATGCTTCAAAGCCATCATCTCCATAGGCTATGACGGTTACATGTTCTATGTGATCCATGCTTGGATACGTCAAACTGAGAACACCAAATTCTTCAGATACTATTACGACACCTATCAGGAATTGGATCGCACCTACGGAGTAAAAGCCAGAGCTGCCTGTGAAACCACCTACGGACAGGCTCGCATCCTTGCGGACTTCGACAGGTGGGCTACTGATAATCATCTGCCACCGATAAGCCATCGCATCAAGCGCATCGATAACAAGGACAACAAGAACCTCCGTATAGAACGAACAGAGACTATTATTGAAACCGCTAAGGTACTCTTTCCGGAGGGACAGGATACACCGACTCTGATCAGCCAGTTCCTCACTTATCCTGATGGCTATATCGATGGCTGTGATGCTCTTGCTGGATGCTTGGAACGCTTCTCCGAATATGATATTGGCAAGAACAGAGTCACGGTACGGAGATTCTCCTTCTAATGAACTACTATGATCAGCTTATGCTTGAGTATTACCGGGTCTTGAATAATGCATGGAAAACTGAAATCAGAGATGCGACACGACTTGCCATCCAGATGCTGAGTGACATGCCAAGAGCTGAGAAGCTCAACAAGGACTCCTTAGATAAGCTTATGGTTATCATCAATACTCAGTTGGGAGATGACTTCGCAGCACTGGTCAATGAGCCCACCAAAGCGATAATAGACCGCTGTGTGCGGCTTGGACTCAAGGACACGCAAGTGCAAGCACCCACCAAGACCAGTATCGGACTCTGGGGTATAGAAGACCAGCATCTCTCTTCCACCATCCAGAAGCAGCAGTTGTTCTGGATCGGGAATCACTTCGATGCCGATGTCCGGCAGAGCTTCGCAGATACGCTCACCAAAGCAATTGAGCAGGGATATACAAAAGAGATGCTAGCAGATACCCTCAAAGACCAGTTCAATGATCTCGCCAATCGATCATCCTACTACTGGCAGGGACTGGCAGAGCATACAGCTCTCAGAATAAGGGAGTTCGGAAGGCTGCAAGGCTACAAGAAAGCCAAAGCCAGATACTACAAGCTCGTGGTGATCCTGGATGACCGCACTAGCGACATCTGCCGGGCTCTGGCAGCTCAAGACAAAGTCTACCCCCTAGACGATGCTCTGGAAGTGATGGATAACCTCATAGCTCTGGATACCAAGTCCAACAGCCTGGATGATGCCAGAGAGTACATCAAAGCACTTGCTCCCTGGATCAAAGACGATCAGATCGAATACGACTCAGAGATGAATCCAGTAGGTGTCTCAGGAGCGCATACCCCGTTTCCACCGTTTCATTGGAAGTGCAGGACAACGACGCAGATAACATAGTTACATCCGAATCATTGAGAGTATTTCATTTTTGATAAACTCAGCATCAAGGGGTATTTCGCCCTTCAATCTATCAATAAACTCCATTTGTTCTCTTGTTATCGACTTTAGGTAAATAACTTCTTCCCTGATCTGGTTTAACTTGGCTAGAGTATATAGTTCATCATTCCTTAATTGTTCAGCTTTCATCATTGCTAATGTATAATGAGCTCTGCCTGACTCAACATGCCCCAACCTATATTCAATTAGTCCGTTTGTGGCAATTGCACACATCGCCAAAATGGGATCGCATTTGCCCTGATCAATTCTCTGTAGATAAGATAAAGCATCATCACACTGGTTTTGAAGAGCGTAATAGTAGGCAATATTGTTTAAAAGTTGAGGGTCATTGTGATGTGATACTAACCCCCCTTTACTTATCTCAGCTGCTTCTATGTGATTATGGAATACAGAGCTTGTTATCCCAGCCCTCATTAGTAATGGTGTCTTACTGAAAGGTTGATCGATATGCCATTTGTTCAAGTATATGAGAGCGTTATCCCACTGTTTCTTATAGAAATAGTCTCTAGCTTTTGCTTCGTGCATAAGTGTTAACTGTGATTTATCTAGGTCGATACTTAAAGTACTGTCCTTGCTTGAAGCCCATTCAATCTGTGCCAGAGCATTATCGTTTGGCTCAATAACAGAATGCTTAAAAAGCTTTCTATACTGCTTACGATCTCCGACGTACATCTCAGCAGTAGCTAAAGCGCTGGATAATTCTGATATGTGAAATTGGTTCTTTGACCAATTGTTAATCATGCGCAGTGCTTTTCTATGATACTGAGATGTCATATTCTGCATAGTGCATAAGGCTACTTCGGCTGAAAGAATCCATGGATCAGTGATGATATTGTCGGTGTGTTTATGTAGTTGCGATAAAGCCCACCTATCTTCATGATAATGCACCAACAATCGTATGAAAGACCTTACGACAAAGCGATTATTGGGATTCAGCGAAAAAGCAACATACATGTTTCTAAGAGATTTATCTTCTTGGCCAATAATAGAATACAGCCTGGAAATTTCAGCATATGCAATATGATTACTGGGCATGTCAATTAGTAGTTTTTTTAGAAAATTTATTCGTTGAAATATCTGCTTGGTGTCTGTGTTCAAATTCTCAGACAGATGATTACGTTCAAATAAACCCTGATGATTTGTGTCTTCGTTTACTAGAATTCTTCTTACCAACTTTCTCTGTAGGTCAGTAGATTTATCATGAGAGAGTACAAGCTTCGCAGCTGCTTGTATCTCATTATCAGACACGTCCGCATTTGTGACGTAAGTATAATTCAACAAGTCAAGTGCTACTGATAAACATGGACTCTGCTTCCACTGATTCAGCATACTGATAAGCCCATGAAAATCATGTTGTGAGTAGTTTTGTTCATTAGGTGTTGATAATTCTCCCAACCCCGCAGTTGTTACAAAATCTCTTAGATTGGGTACAACATTCCTTGCCTTATCCACATTAAAAACGGCCATGCGTCACATCCTATACCTTGCCTTGAAATATAGCAGGTTTAAGATTGAAATCAATCTTTCAAAACTGTATTGGTCATTTGATGTGCTTTTGGGATGACCCCGCAACTCAGGAATTGGATGACAGGCGTATTTAATGAACAGAATTACATCCTCAAGAATTTCTTTGTCTTCAATACAATTTTGTAGTTCAATTCTGAGATTGGTCAAAACAGTATTGAAACTATTTACAACATAGTCAGAAACATCTTTATAGCTTCCTCTCCAGTGCTCCCAATTAATATCTTCTGGCAATGCGTCCTTCAACAACGAATTCATGGTAACCCCAGTTATATAGAAAACGAACAGATTACCTAGTAGATACATATCGATTGCGTAAGCTCTTAAGTGCCAGTCTGGGATATAATGCCTGTAAAGTATCTCAGGTGGTGCATAGTTCCTATCGCCAGCATAATTCATTTTTTGAAAAGGAGACTGCATTGATAAAGTTTGGGTCCTGCCAAGATCACCTATTTTACTATCTGACCGATACACAAGGATGTTAGATGGCTTAATATCTTGGTGAGATATTAGGTGCTGATGAAGTTGCTTTAAACCAACTGCTACGCTATGTAGAGAGTGAAATTTCCATGCAAGATCAGTGTTATCATACGAGGTTAGCATGTGCCTAACGTCACAATCTGCTAATTCAAAAATTAGGTACGGCACTATGGGGATAGAAAACCCGTCTACTAGTTCTTCGCCAGAATCTTTCACAAGAACCACTTTTGTTACGTGTTTATTCTTACAGAATTCTGATATATCACGTTCATATCGAAAAGCATTTGTCATCTCACCTATCATGTCCATTACACTTATACCTGGAGTAGAAGGATGAAAAAAATTATCGAAATCGAATGCTTTTAGGAAAAAAACACTCGACTTGGGATCACCATTCTTTTTAACTTTGTAACAACTTGAAAACGTACCGCCAGTAGCATTCTCGTTACGAGAACACTTTTCGATAACGTCCCACCCGGTTGCTAATGTCCTTCCCAGTAAATGTTCAGAAGCATTTTTTAACATTTGTTTCCCCCTTGTAGCATACTATATGAACACCATAATCATTATGGCTAGTCACGAAATTACTTCTCCACCAATCCTATTTCCGTGGAAGCCTCTCCTAATAGGAGCCATGATTCCACAAAATCAATTAGGTTGGCGATATCGTTGCTTTCCCTTATCATGCATTCCCAGATGATTAGAGTTCTCCATCCGAGTAATTCAAGTTCTTTAATATTATTCATGTCCCGCTTTCTATTACATTTCAGCTTATTTTCCCACCATTCATGCCTAGTGCTGGGAATCTTAGAATATTTGCATTCATGAAAATGCCAAAAACACCCATTAATAAAGATAATCGCTCTATATTTCTTTAGAACAATATCTGGCTTACCTGGCAAGCAACTCTGATTTATCCGAAATCGGAATCCCCTTTTGTGTAAGGCAGACCTTATGATAAACTCGATTCGGGTATTTCTACTTCTTATTCTACTCATATTCCAGCTGCGTTGTTCAGGAGTCAGAGTGTCCATGATCTTCTACTAACTGCCTTAATTCGCTTGGCGTCAAAACCGGTTTCTTCCTGTGTAACATTGCATGACAATTTGGACATACAGGTACTAGATCTTTAGCAGGATTGCATACATATTCTTCCCCGATTTCTGACAAAGGTACAACATGATGTATATGGATAAAGCCTGAACCCAAATCACCATATAGTTTACTAAAATTGAATCCGCATATCAGACACGAACTACCATGAATTTGTATACAGGCGGCACGATTGATTTTGCTTCTTTCATAGCCCCTTACTATTCCCCAAATAAGTTTGCCCTCTATTACTCCCTTTGGTTCTTGTTCTTCAACTTGCTCAATTGGAAGCAATGACAGGCATAAGCCCCAAAATCCGTACAACCATGGCAATGCTTCGTTCAAGTTATAATGAGAATGATCTTCGATAACAAGTTGATGCTTTTGCATCGCAAGCGATAGGGTTTTCCACTCTTCAGGCCAATCATTTGGATTAATGGGATCGACTTTTCTACTGTTGACAGTCATGTCCAACATAGCACCTTTCTCGGCAAGGTCCGAAGCAAATATACGGAAAAGTATCTTTTTCTCTGTATCGGCCTTTTGCATCTGAGTTACCAAGTTAGCTGCATAATCTCCCGGTACAAATACTGCAGAGAGCCTCCTCCATCCTAAAACAACTTTGATAGTAAAAGCTATCGTATGCTCAATGCCAATAGGGATTATAGCGATCACCAATCCCTCATCCGTGTAATCAGAAAGGACTCTGACCGCAAGCCCAAATCTGTCGAATAACTTGTCAGCCAGAGAATTAAGATCAGTTGCCATTATTATCAAACTCAGGATCTGGCAAATCTTCTACAAGCTTTCTCAAGATTCTGGAAACTTCAAAGCGAAGATCTTCGAAATGATTCTTTGTTCTTTCATTTACCGTTGTCATCTCAGCTTCTGAAAGGGCCCAAAGGAGAGAATCCATGCCCTGAATGGTAACATCTGAGCTTAGATTTGGTACGTAGACTTTAAGATAATATGGGTGCCCTGAGTTTATCTGTACTGCATGATGAGTGCCTATCAATGCAGGTCTCCACAGGACATTGTCTTCTATGCTATCTACTGGCTGGACACTCATTTGTCCGGGAGTTGTTACATCACTGATAGTCAGTTTTAGCCTTACAGATCCTGATTTATTCCTTACATCCACAGTTTCTGTATCTTTATCAACCACAGTAATCTCTGAGCCCACAACATCCTCTTCCTTCTCTTGGATCGATCTGTTAGATCCTGTGTGCGCAGTTTTTGCTGTTTCGCTTGTACTTAACCTTACTCCTGTTCTGTATCTTTCATTGGCAGCGTTTCTTGGAGCAGGGATGAATTCATTCAGAACCCAATTATACAAATCTTCATTCAGCATGATTCTTGATTTTTTTAGGTCTACCTGAAAAGCATCATCAAGGGTATGATCAAATGAGAACTCAATCCGTAGAAGTGTTAAGTGAGGCTCTTTACTGAACATGCCAAGCCAATCCGATGGGTGTATCAATCTGTTTTCCCGATATATGTATATTCCCTGCATATTGTTGGTCAAACGGGCCTCGGATGCTGCTTCGGGAGTTGAAAAATGCTCTCTTCTAGGCAAGATGAATGCTTTGATGGAGAACTCGCCTCGATCGCCATTTGAGAAGTCAACAATCTTCGTACAATCTGCAACCATTTCAGTTCCTGCTTCACTTTCACAGAATGGACTCCAGGATGTAACAGGAATTTCGTTTACAGTAATCGAGACATTCCTTGCTCTTGTGTCGCTAGGTTCTAAAAATCTCTGATAGATCATGGCAGCATGATCGCGGAATGCGTTGATTACCTTATCCAAAGCTCTCCGGGCGTCTTTTCCTCCTGGATTAGCGTAGTTCTTAAGAAGTCTGTCTACGTTCTCCCAAACGACTAGAGTCCCCGACGAACTCATAGCAGTTTTTTCGAATAAATCAACTTCATAAGCGTTTGGCTCATCCAATAACAGCTCCCAATCAGATGCATTGACCACGTGATCCAAATCCCAAACTGCCTTGAGCAAAGGTGTGAATGGTTCATCTCTTGTGATGACAGATAATTTTCTGCAGAAAGCAGTTGAAGCAGTTTTTAAACCCAAGCCAAACTTACCCAATCGTTTTGCATCGTTTACGCCTTTTGCCCCATATGTCATGCCATCCATCAAAGTTGCTTTGTCCATGCCACAGCCATTATCAGCAACAGCTATATAAATATCACCTGATGCATCCATGTTGATGAGAATATCGATTGATGATGCTCCGGCATCAACTGAGTTGTCTACTATATCGGATAAGGCGGTATTGAAGTCATAGCCTGTGTCTCTCAAGCCCTCTATCAACCTTGCAGGATTGGGGGGCAGAACTATCCTCTCCATGTTTTACTCCTATGTTTTGTTATTTGATATTGACTACTTTCCAAGTATTTCCTAACCTGAGATGACTTTCAGCGTCTTGATTTGCTTTCTTGACGGGACAATGTTCAAACCAGTAAATTCCATTTTGGTCTCTGAGCAATTTGATTGAATCTCCGGCTGTTGCATTGAAGTATCTCAGGCATCTGGTCATTCCGGTAAGGCGATATTCGTTTCTTGTCCCACCGAATAGCCGATTGTTGTAATGGATGAATGAAAACATCCACCTGTTGCCTGTGTGATCATGAAAGGTGATCATTTTCCTAGGGTTAAGCTCCTGCTCCTTCAGTGAAGGGAAAAACGATAAAATATCCGGATTCTTGGGGATCAAAATACCTCCCTGATGTCCTCCGGTTTCTGAAGTATCGTTTCTACTCAGTGTTTTTGTAATTGCTTCCATTCGATCACTCAACGTACCCCCTGTTGATTGGCGATATTGTAATAGCTTTCAGTATCTCCGCCTTATTCAAGCTTATGCCATCTGTACCCTTAACAGCTGCATGGGAAAGATCTCGTTTATTTTCGAGTTTATCATTGATTACTTCATCTATCGTATCTGGGTAAAACAGGCGGTACACAAAAACAGGGACTTTCTGGCCGATTCTGTGAACTCTGGCAGTAGCCTGATCTTCAACGGCTGGATTCCATTCGAGATTGTAATGGATAACATGGCTTGCTGCAGTAATATTCAATCCAACTCCAGCGGCACGAGGGTTGAGTATAAGTATTGCGCTGCCTGCCATACTTGAAAAGGCATCAATTATGGACTGTCTTTCATTAATCGGAGTTCTTCCATCAATTCGAAAGACAGGCACCATAAACCTTTCATGCAAGTCAATAACCATTATATCAGCCATCTTCTGAAACGACACGAATACAACTAACTTATCATTCCCTGAGTATACATCATCGATTATCTCGGTGAGCCTTCTGTATTTATTGCTCATTTTAACAGGATCGCCAATTAATGAAGTCTCACACAACATAGGATGAGTGCAATATTGCCTCAATTTTACCAGTGAATGCAGAACTCCGCCTTCACCATACTTTTCCAACAATCCAGCCCTGTATGACTCATACTTTTCAGCCTCCATATCGGACATATCTATGGGATGAGATATAAAAATCTTTGGAGGAAGATCTGTAGCTACATCTGAAGTTAATCTTCTCAACATTAATGGTGATACAATGGCTTCCAGTAAGGAAGCGTCATCCACATTATCCGAAAAAAGAGACTCAAAAGTTTGCCTGGAGCCCAGTAACTCAGGATTGACGAAATCCATAATCGACCAGATATCGAGAAGCTTGTTCTCTAGTGGTGTCCCGGTAATAGCCAGTGCAAGTCTCCTTTTATACTGTTTCAGTATTTGTGCTCTCCGGGTCTGTGGATTTTTTATTGCCTGAGCTTCATCCAGGATCAACAAATCCCAAGGTATTCCAGCCAACATGGATTGGTCACGAACAGCCAGATCATATGATGTTATAACAATATCATAATTTAGTATCGTAGACGGGAAACCTGTTCTGAACGGTCCTGAGTGAATCAGAACGTTTAATGATGGAGAGAATTTGCCTAACTCTCTGCGCCAATTCTCCATTATAGTTGCAGGCACAACGATCAGAATCTGCCGACCGACCTTACGGTTCATAAGTATCACAGAGATTATCTGTGCTGTTTTCCCGAGTCCCATTTCATCAGCCAGCAAGAATCCAATTCCTTGCTCAGCTATGCTTAACATCCATGAGACTCCAGTCAATTGGTAAGGGTATAGTTTGTACTTGAATCCAGATTGAGCCAGCTTCTGCTCACACTGATCTAATATGCTGTTATCAATCAGCTTATGTTCTGTATCAACCGGTTCTGATAGGATTTTTAATATTGACGATTTCTCCTTTATCAGTTCAAAGGTTTGCTTTATGGTCAATCGATTAAAATCGGTGATGTTGTGCTTCGCTAGTAACTCAGATCCCTCCTGAACTTCTTCAGGAACCAAGGGAATCCATTCAGATTTCACAATCAACTGGTCTCTTTGGGGGACTTGGTCAATTACATACCGACTTCCTCCTAAAACAAGAACGAAGACTATATGTGGGTAATCATCCAATGCTTTGGGCATCATCAATTCCAATTGAAGTCTTGCAGGAAATCTATGGAACTTGATTTGGGGAAAGTACTTTGAAGGAGGCTCAGACACATGACGACCGGAAATGCTTAGGATGCCCTTATATTCTGCTCTCATTACGTCAGACGCTGATACTTCAATTATCATTCCGGATTCTTGCAATGACAATCCCGAAGACGAAAGTATCCAATCAGCAATCATATCACATCTCCAGCATGGATTGTGATGCTAAAACATCAGCTATGTTTCTTGCAGTTGAGCTTATAGCTGGGATAACGACACTATTACCAATTTGCTTGTAGGCTTGAGTTCTGGATACTGGGAATATAAACCTTTCTGGATCAAACCCTTGTAACTGCATGGCTTCATGGACTGTTAGTCTTCTAGGGTAATCTCCAGGTTGTTCAATCAGTATTTCGGCACCGTCTTTATGATACCTTGCAGATATAGTCCTAGTAACCTCGTCGTCTGCAATTGGAGTGTTTATAAGCGCAAAACCGAAGCCGTTACCTTTTTTACTGTGCCTGTCTCTGTGACGTAATAATGCATTCCAAGTTCCATTCCCCAATGTATGTCCTTTAACATTAGGTTGGATGAAATCTGCAAGTTTAGGTTTTCTATATCCATTTTCAGGATGTAATGGGATTAAAATGTCTTCTTTCCTGATGTTGATTTGGGCAGGATCGAAACCTACGATATATATTCGCTCCCTATGTTGAGGCACCCAGTTAGCTCCATCAACTATTGCCCAATGTACGACATATCCAAGTTGTTCTTCAAGCGTTTGCATGATTATCGAGAAGGTCTTTCCATTATCATGTGACACCAAGTTCTTGACGTTTTCCAATAGAAAGGCCTTAGGCTTCTTTTCTCTTAAAATCTCTTTTATCTCAAAGAACAGCGTGCCTTGGGTCAGATCTTCAAAACCATGTTTCCTGCCCAGTGAGTTTTTCTTTGATACACCAGCAAGAGAAAACGGCTGACAAGGAAAACCGGCACATAAAACATCATGATCAGGTATCTCGCTCTTCGGAATGTTCCGTATATCTCCATATGGGACTTCACCGAAGTTAGAAAAATATGTCTTTTGTGCGCTACTATCCCATTCACTCGAGAATACGCATCTCCCTCCAGAAGCCTGCATTGCGATCCTGATACCACCAATACCGGCGAACAGATCGATAAACGTAAAACTTGAATCACTCGGGTGTGTGTATGGTATTTCGCTCCAATCAATCCAAGTCTCAGTGACTTCCTGTTTAATCAATTGCTGGTTGAGTTTTGGGACAGGTGGTCGAATATCATTCTTGGATAATGTTTCCAGTACTAAGCCCATTAACATTTCATTCATCAGAGGAGTGTGTGTTTTAGGATTACTTGCCCAATGAGTGATTATTGCCGAACCTTCCCCAAATGGAGCGCTGGACTCCACTACTGGCCTCAATACTTCCAGCAGTCTCTCGATTTTTACCAACTGTCTTATTTCTTTCTTCATATCAGCCTTTGGGGAAACAACTCCCCATAAAGGCAACATAAATCCGAGGTCTTTTCTGTCAACCTCAAATTCTGTCTCATCCTTGCTCATCCTGATTTGTCAGCATAGAGGGTAGTGCTTTCCTGGCTCCGGATCAATGATCACATCTGGAACAAGGAGACAGCATGACCGAAGCGTTGATGAACCGAATCAAAGCTCAGTTAGTCAGACATGAGGGTCTGCGGCTTAAACCATATCGCTGTACTGCAGGTAAACTGACTATCGGTATCGGCCGTAATCTCGATGACCGAGGCATTTCCCAGAAAGAAGCTTATGCCATGCTGGAGCGGGATATCCAGGACTGCGAGCAATGGCTAATCGATGAGATCCCTGAGATATACAATAAGCTCGATGAGGTTCGCCAGTCGGTGCTGCTCAACATGTGCTTCAATCTCGGCATCAAGGGTCTTTTAGGTTTCAACAACACCTTGGCTTTTATTAAAGCTGGAGATTGGGAACGAGCCGCCAATGGCATGCTGGCTTCCAAGTGGGCGAAGCAAGTGGGAATGAGAGCAATAGAGCTTTCTGAGCTGATGAGGAAGGGCAAGTGATACCCATCCCGGTCGAGACAGATGTCATGCTTGCCATTCTCAATCTGCCCAAGGAGATGGCGAACAATGGCATATTCAAGGAGCATCAGGGCATGGTTCTGGAGATGATCCACTCATTGGTTCTGCAGGAGCACTATGATCGAGCAACTCACGATGATCTGCCGGAAGAGGAGCCTCTTCTCGTTTCTTTTCGTTTTGGGTTCTGTTTCCTGATGCTGCACTCTACTGCCGAGTTTCTCAATTTGAAGACCCTGGGCGAGGGAATAGTCAAGACCGTAGGATTAGACCAGTCTGCTACGGAACTGCTCACAGGGAGCGAAATAGATGCCTTCAAAGCCAACCTTGAGCTGAGGGCACTGACCATTTTGAACACCTATCTCAATCAAACTGGCCTGGATCGCTTGAACGAACTCAAGCCCAGGCAGCCTCGACCTATCCGGGTGGGAGTGATCTGAAATGAATAGAACGCAGATGACGCAGATTGAACGGATTGACGCAGATTTTCAAGTTCTATCTACATTCCTTCGGAGTTGCCATGCCTGAGCAAAACTCCTCACTCGATGAGATCATGATAGAAGTTTACCGGGCTATCTATGCCGCTCTCGAGAGCAGATTGCATTTGATCGGTTCTGTGATTGATGCCGAGTCCCGCAAGGAGATTCTGGCACAGCAGATCTATGACAAGGGTGACTTCTACGGTAATACCGGTTATCTGCTGCAGACCACTGATACTGCTATGATCTTGAGAGTGGGCTCGAACGTTCGTCACGAGCCTTTCGTTTTGGGCGGCAAAGTGCCTTCCTGGACTCCGATCGCCCCACTTATAGCTTGGGTCGAACGCAAGCACATGTCTTGGACAGATAAAGAGACAGGCAAGCTGTTGACCGTAGCCGAGATCGCCTATCTCATCCGGGGCAAGATCAAACGGGAAGGCATCGCCGCCCGTAATGTATTCGCTTCAGTGATCGCTAACCGGGAGCAGTGGATCTATCAACAGTTGAACGATATCGAGGTTAGCCTGTGACCGCACTTGAGAAATACCAGGCCGAACGCAGCCGCATCTCTGAGTCATTGAAACTGGCAGGCGTTGCCGAGACTCTCTACAACAAGGACAACATCCCCAAGAACCTGCCTTGCGCCATCCTGATCCTCGATTCCGAGACAGGCAAGCATGGCACCTCCCGGCAGTATGTGGATACCGATATCGCTTGGACGGTCTTCCTGATCGTTAATGCCCAGAACGTTTCCGATCCTGATTCTGCTCTGTATCAACTCAAGGAGAAGTTCCGGAGTTATTATCAGAAGCTGATGAACCGGGACCTGCCCAGTGTGGAATACTATACCAGCCGCATTGACAGCACCAGACTGGTCAGGATCGCCAAAATCGACCTGCTGAAGAGCGGTACCGGAGCGGGCTCATGAGAGTGATGCGATTAGGTGCTTATAACCTGGCGATCAGCTCCGCAAGTGACCTCTTAGAGAGTAAGTACAAGCCTGAACCCATAGATCTATCCAAGTGTCATCGTGTCGGCAAGCAACTCGTTAGCAAGGCAGCTGAGACCAAGAAAGTAGTCTCTCAGCCCTACTCGATGAGCAATCTGCTCAATCTCTTAGATACAGACGAGTACCACTCCGGCTGTATCGATGCCCTGACAATGGCGACCATCATGCAGTTTGACTGCAAGAACAGCCAGGTAAAAGCCTGGATGGAAGCCGCCGAGTTCCCTGCCTGTGAAGACCAGACTACCATCCTGGCTGAAATGATCAAGTTCTATCTCGCCTGTGGTAACGGCTTCCTGATCAAGATGCGGAACGCTCAGGGTCAGTGGATGGGTCTGGAACGCATGCTTCCCAGTGAAGTGCAGATCGTGGAGAACTATGACGAGTTCGGCTTCTTCAAGCCCAACTACATCCAGGTGAAGAACAACCAAAAGAAAGACTTCGCCTACGAGGACATCATCCACGTGAAGAAGTCCACTCATCGCTCCAATGCCTGGGGCCTGGCTTGCCTGCCCATAGCCATTAACATCGAGATATTGGGTGAGATCAAGACCTTCGATTACAACAACTTCAAGAACGGCCTGATGATCGACTATTTCGTGATCGTGGAAGGTGGAACGCTTAGAGACGGAACCGTAACAGATGAGCAGGGCAATGAGGTGCTTACTGATGCCTATACCGAGATAGAGAAGGCCTTAACCGAGGTAAAAGGCAATGCTAAGAGCCACTCCACAGTGCTGATCGAGAGTGAAAGCAGAGATGTGAAGATACGCCTCGAACCACTCAGACAGCAAGACCGGGAAGGTGGCTTCTTAGGGCTCAAGAAAGACCTCAGGGAAGGGATTCTCGCCTATCACAGGGTACCTGCCAGGATCGTCTCACAACTCATTCCTGGACAGCTTGGTGGCGATAATAGTAGCGATATGCGGATGTTTTACCAGTTCGTAGTCAGACCGCTACAGAACCGCCTGGCTTTGGCTCTGGCGAACGAGTTCAACTTCGACTTCGGCTGGAAGGTAAAGCCTGAGGATTTCAACTTCGGCAATCTGACTGAGGTGCTGCAGACTGCTGATGAACAGCTCTTCATGCAGAATCGCAACTTTGGAGCATGAGCATGTATCTTACCCACATTAATAATCAACCACTTAACAATACCAAAGGAGGTAGCGTGAATCGTAAACGCACCATTCTCAAGGGAGAACTCCGCAACGTGGAAGTCGAGTTAGTCTCGCTTCTCTTCGATGAGATGACTCCCGCCAATCAGAAGGGCTTTGTGGTCAAAAATGCCTCAGGCAGAAGCTTTGAACACAAGATCAACTCCACCAAGTTCAAGAGTGAAACATCGGGCACTCAAGGGCGGCTTTACGTCACTCTGATGGAGCCCAACATCCACGACTCCCAGGGCGACTATTACACTCGGGAAGAGATTCAAAAAGCATGTGACCACTTTGCCAAGCACGGCCTGGTCGGCAAGTGCGATGTGAACCACAACATGCAGCCAGTGCCTGAGTTCACTGTAGTAGAGAACTACATCCTCAAGACCTCTGACCGTGAACACTTCCCCGACACCAAGGTGGGAGCCTGGGTCCAGGTCTTGAAGTGCGAAGATCTCAACAGCGAGCTCTGGCAGAAGGTCGAGAAAGGCGAGTTCAATGGAGTATCCATCTACGGACGAGCCGATGACTACCGCAATGCAGAAGCGAGTCTTGCCGAGATCAAGAATGAGCTCAATTCGCTTCGCAAGGTAGCAGAGCATAACAACAACTCCGAACTGCAGAAGGGGATAGATAACATTACTGATCGCATCTCCGAACTCGAAAAAAGCAGTGGATCGGTTCTGGTCTCTGATGCAGTTAAAAGCATCAAGAAGAGCTTGAAGGATCTCTCTGTCACCATGAGCAGAGCCATCTCCAAGAGCATACCCGGAGAGCCTGATGTTAACCTTTCCAATGTGGATAAAGAGGTCAGCATCGATGGCAATAAGATCATGGTTAAGGCCAGCCACCGTGAGATCTACAAGGGCATCTCCGATGTGGACTCCGGCAAGGCTATGAACATCCTCACCGCCAACACCACTTCACTGTTTATCGATGAGGTGATCGGAAGCCAGCCTGGTGATACCCTCTCGGATATCTCGGTACTGCCACTGCTGAAGGACGAGAAGATCGACGTCGGCCTGATTGATGACCTGGTCTTCAAGAACTCCCTCGATGGCGCTCTGACGGCCCAGAACGTGAGCACCGCCGACCTCTCCGTACCCACAGGGATACTTAATGCCGAGTTCACCTTAGGCAGGGATGTGGTAGAGTTCTACAAGGACAAGTACGGCGAAGATGCCTTCGGAGCCTACGTGGAGAACCACATCGCCAAGAAGACCGAGAAAGCCATCCGCCTGCTGCTGTTCAGGGGTGACCGGGCTTCCACCACACCCAAGATCAAGGCTCTGGACGGAGTGATCAAGCTCGCCACCGCCGCCTCCGACGTCAGTAACCTCTCCAAGGCCACCTATCCCGACTGGGCAAAGCGCTTTGAAGCGGCTCTATTGGCTTTCTCTGACGAGATGTTGGAAGAGCAGGAGAACTTCAAGTTCTATGTCAGCCACAAAGACCTGATCCGTATCCGGGCTGAACTTGCCAAGCGTGCGACCGGAGCCGGAGACAGGCTGCTCCTTGAAGGTGGCCAGGTATCCTTCGCGGGGATTCCCGTCAAACCCCGTCTCATGCCTGATGAATACATCATCGGCGGCCTGCCCAAGTTCATCATTGTCGGCTATCGCACCGATGCCGAGTTGAAGGTCGAACATCATGGAGCGGACTGGAAGTACCACTGGTACATCCGTATCCGGCCCGGGATCACCTACATCTCCGGCTTCGTGAAAGTGTTCAAACTCACCACCTAATCAACCAACTAAGAGAAGGAGTATCTCTATGGATTTCATCTTCGCCAATCAGCAGTTTATCCTGGGCCTGATCTCGGCTCTGGTGGTCTGGATCATCTTCAGAACCACCGGGAAGCAGATCGACAAGACCAAGGTCAACTCGGCTCTGGCCATCATCCTGGACATCATCCAGGACATTAAGATCAACCCGGACACCAAAGACCTGGATGACTATGCCAAGAAGCAACTGGCGGTGGAGCGGGCCACCAAGTCCCTCCCGCCCAGCCAGGCCAACGTCATCCTCAAGATCTTCGGCACCATCGGAGGAGCCATCGAATACGTGTTCCACAACCGGAAATGGCTCTTCAGCATCGGCAAGGCGATCAAGGGGGTGTTCTAATGCCTCCCATCTCTCAACCTACCTATCCCTCCGGGATGCAGGACACAGATCTGCAGTTCTCGGCCCTGATGGATGTGTTGATCGCCGACAACGTCTATTTCGGAGTCGGCACCTATAACCAGACGGAAATCAACACCAACTATGCCAATCAGGGCCTGATCAAGACGGAACTCAGCACTAACTTCGATCTGTTGGGTGAACTGGCCGAGAAGCCCGGTAAAACGGATTCCAAGTTGTCCAAGCTCAAGACCCGCAACTATACCATCCCGGGCAAGCGTACCAACACCATCGAGCTTAACATCTCCGGTCTTTCTACCAAGCAGAAGAACTTCCTGGAGAGCACCCTGTTCATGGGCAAGGACACCACCATCGTGGTGGCTTCCAAGGAGCTGGACCGGGTGGTTATCTTCACCGGACTGCGCTGGACGGTCGACTGGTCGGGAGAGGCCGATGGTCTCTTCAACGTAGTCATCTCCACCGAGTTCTCCGGAGTGACCTCCAACAAGATCTACCTGCTTAAGGATATTCCTCCGGGAGCATAAGATCGCATCCCTTCGCAACTACACGCTAAATAAGCAAGGAACCAAAATGGATTGCCTGTGTAAACCTGAAATCAAAGAGAAAATCGATTCAGTGCACGAGGAGCTCTATGGCAATGGTGACAGCAGCAAGTCACTGGTAACCAGGATGGCGAGGGTGGAGACGAACATGAAGATACTGCTAACCGTCTCCACCTCGCAATTCCTGCTCTTACTGGGCATTGCCCTCGAGATGTTCTTTGGTAAATAAGAAAAGGACTATTCTATGAAACGGGAACCCAAACTCAGCTACAGCCAACTGCGGCAAATACTCTGCCTCACAATCTCGAACGCTACCCTCAAAGCCAAGTTAGAGGACTTCCTCTCCGGCAAGGTGGCCAAGGTGAGTGAGGTGGAACTACTGGAACTGATCAGCCAATCGGAAGCCGATAAAGAGCTGATCTCGATACTTTCCGGGCGCAATCCCGATGACATGGACGCCCTGGAAGCCCTGGAGTACGTCTCCGCTTTTTTCGTCTATATCAGAGCCAACAAAGAGAGGTTCAGCATTTGGCTCGGGAGTTTCGGATTAGCTGTAACGGCGTCTCCAACTACCCCTTCGAGAGGTTCGAAATGATCCTGCGTAAATTAGGCTTCACCAGCGAAGACTTCAACAGTATGACTTTGCCTGAACTATACCTCCGGCTCTGTATCGCTGACCCGAAAGGAGAAGCATAATGGACGCGATCATCGGCTGGATCGGCGGTAAGCGCCTGCTGAGAAAGGTGATCGCTCCCTATGTCCCCCAGGACATCAAAGGCTATATCGAGCCCTTCGGGGGTGCGGCCTGGATGCTCCTCTACAAGGATAAATGGGGAGATCTGGAGGTCTATAACGATCTCGACAACCGCCTGGTCAACCTGTTCATGCAGGTGAAGTACCATCCTGATGAATTGATCAAAGAGTTAGACTGGTTAGTCGCCAGCCGCAAGCTCTTTGGCGATATCCTCAGGCAGGAAGGCTTGACCGAGATACAGCGGGCTGCCAGGTTCATGTATCTGATCACCAGATCATTCGGCAGTAAGGGTGACAGCTTCGGTACCTCTCAGAAGCGGGGCACTTCAAGTATGTACAACCGATTGGAACGCATCAAGGAACTTCACAAACGGCTCGATATGGTGATCATCGAAAATCTCTCTTATGAGCAGGTGATCGACAAGTACGACACCAAGAGCAACTTCTTCTACTGCGATCCTCCATACATGCTGGGCTATACCTATGAGAACAGCAAGCAGTTCAGCCATGAAGCCTTGAGAGACATTCTAAAAAGTATCAAGGGCAGATTCATCCTTTCCTACGATGACAACCCGGAAGTGCTCAAGTTCTACAAGGGCTTTGAGATCAGGCATGTCACCCGCACCAAGGGCATCAACCGCAAGGAAGGCAAGAGCGAGTTCAAGGAAGTGATCATCGCCAACTTCAAGCTGGAGGAACAATGAATTCGATTATCTCCTGGGTAGGCGGTAAGCGTATCCTCCGCAAGAAGATATTGCCGCTGATCCCCAAGCATGACATCTACTGCGAGGTCTTTGGCGGTGCCGCCTGGATATTGTTCGGAAAGAGTGCCAACAAGGAAGACTGGCAGTTGTCCAAGAAGAGCCGCTATACCGAGGTCTATAACGACATCAATGGCGATCTGGTCAACTTCTGGAAGTACATCAAGAACCATCCTGTTGCCTTCGTAACCGAGCTGAACAACTACCTGATAGCCAGGGAGATGTTCGATAACTTCATGAAGCATGAGCCCAGAACCGAGTTGGAACGAGCGATCAAGTTCTACTACAACCTCGCCTGCAGCTATGGCTCACGCAGCAAGAACTTCTGTGTAAATCAGGGTTACAAGTACATGCCCCTCCGTAATCTGGATAAGGTGAAGGAAGCCTCGGAACGTCTGAGACACGTGATTATAGAAAAGCAACCGTGGGAGAAGATCGTAGCCCGGTTCGACCAGCCTCACACCTTCTTCTATCTGGACCCGCCATACTATACCAAGGAACACATCTACGAACGTGAGGATGCGGATGCCTTCAACCAGCATAAAGAGCTGGCAGAAGCCTTGAAACAGATCAAGGGTAAGTTCCTGCTATCATATAACAATGACCCTTATATCAAGCAGCTATACGATGGCTGCCTCATTGAAGAAGTAGAAACGCAGTACTCGGTTTCTGGAGCGTTCCAGACTGAGACAGAACTGCTGATCCGAAACTACTACCCCCATCATGATAGTTGACAGATACATGGCATTGAATTCATTGGCGTAGGCGATGGAGTTCGCCTGGGTAAAATTCGTACCAAACCGAAGTTTTAGGCTTCTGATGACTCCTGAATCTGTAAGATGTATTCAGGAGTTAAGAATGTTCATTTACAAGTTCTCAATGCAAGATGTTCTTCTGGTAATAGCTGGGGGAGCATTAGGAAGTTTTCTCAGGTATTGTGTCACCTTGATCTCTCATTACCAGACCAGCAGTCCCTTCCCCTACAAAACTCTCATCATTAACGTTATAGGTTGTTTTCTGGTGGGATTCTTAGCCATGAGATTTCAGCACCACGCCAATCATCAGATGATCCGATTGTTTTTTATCACCGGTTTTTTAGGTGCATTCACCACCTTCTCGGCATTTAGTTATGAGACAGTCATTCTATACCAAACCGGACATGTCAAGACCGCATTATTGAACATCCTGGCCTCGACCTTTTCTGGAGTCTTAGCGGTTGTGGCGGGCATGTGGATTGGAATAACAATGAGATAAAGTCGGGCATTTACGGGGCATTTCTAATATGGCAGATCTAACCTTTAGATTGGTGCTTGTCACCAACGATGCCAGTCTCAAGCTTGCTGAAGTCAAGCAGGAGGCGGAGTCCGCCCAGTCTGCGGTGGAGAAGCCTGCTGCGGTTAAGATTACCGCAGAGCAAGCTCTGGCTACTATTCGTGATGTGAAGATAGCAGTCGATGGGGTACTGCAGGTGGTGGGCGGTCTGGTCAGATCTATGAACGGTTTGCTGGATGCTTCACTGGGTCAGAGACAGGCCATGACTCTGGCTTCAGTTGCCTTCGGCGAAGCTGCGGGTGAGATGGGTAATTTCGCTTCATCCATGCAGCAAGTGACCAACTTCGAGGATGATCAGCTCCTGTCTCTGATGTCCAAGCTATCTCAGACATTCAAGCTCAACAAGGACGAGATTCAGCAGTTAGTGCCCTTACTGTTAGACTTCACGGAAGCCAACAAAGCCACCGGAATGAGCGTGGAGTCCGCCTTTGATCTTATGGGTCGGGCACTGAACGGGCATACGGCGATGTTGGGCCGCTATGGGATTGTGTTGGACGATACCCGGCTCAAGACAGAAGGGGTATCATATCTGGTCGAGAAACTTGGCAAGGACTATGGCGGCACGGCCGAAGCTTTGGCTGACCTCCGCCTGCAGAATGCCAATGCCTGGGGAGATATCCAGGAGACGGTGGGCGATATGCTCACCACTCTGATCAATCCACTCCTGCAGGGACTTCGCTTGCTCATGAATGCCTATAACAGCCTGTCTCCGGTTATGAAGGGCTTCGTGACCGGAATCGTGGTCGCCATCCCCATTATCGGCACTGTCACCACTGCGGTTACCGCTCTGACGGCAGCCTATCATGCCCTGCAAGTAGCCATGAACCCGGTAGCGGGGATCATCGGAATAGCTGTGGGGGCCTTGTCTGCCTTGGGCTTCGGACTGGCTGCGGCATCCACCAAGACCGATGAGGTTAGTGTTGCCCAGAGAAGCATGAAAGACGAGATCAAGGATGCTGAACGTCAGGTATCGGTGGAGGCAGAGAAGTTCAGCCTGTTAGCTACCAGGTTGCTGGAACTGCGTTCCGCTTCCTCTCTTACCGTCGCTGACAAGCGGGAACTGAAGAACGTCATCAAGTCCCTGAATGACAACTACTCGGAGTATCTGGGCAATATCAACTTAGAGACAGCAGCTTACAATAACCTGGCCACTGCCCTGCGGGCTGCCTCCGAAGCCCTGGTACAGAAGAAGGTGGCCGAGATCTACGGCGAGAAGTATAACGCCCAGGTCCGGAGGGTAGCCGAGCTGCAGATCGAATTGGATAACAAGCGGGCTGAATACGAAAACGCCAGGAACAGGATGAACCAGTTGAAGGCTTCGGTGGACTGGGAGTTCCTGACCAGTGACCGCAACGCTATGGGCTTCAACCCTGCCTCATATTTCGGCAACGACGGGGAGTGGCTCAAACTGGAACGGACGGTCAACTCTTTCGGAGCATTATCTGGCAAGCTACAGGCCGCTAAATACGATCTGCAGGCTTTGGGTGATGCCTATCGCAAGGCTATGTTAGAGGCACCTGATCTCACCTTTGATCAGGGAAGTGGAGGCGGTGGTGGCAGTGCTCCCGCACCGGCGTCCAGTCCCGCAGCTTCGGAAGCGGAAAGCAGGCGCAGGGAAGCTCTGCGTTTGATGGAAGAGCTTGCCCGGCTGAGACAGACCGAGACTGATAGAATAGAGGCCGAATACCAGAGAAGGCTGGCTCTGATCAGGGAGTTCACTCAGGACGGCAGTGATGCCGAACGCCAGGCCATCGAGAACCTCGATGCCTGGAAGACTCAGCAGAATAATGAGCTAACCACTAAGGAGAAGGATGCCGTCCAAGCCAGATACAAGGCTGAGATCGACTACTTCTCCAATTTAGAGAACCTCGGAGTCAACTCCTATGACGCTCTCAAAGCCAGCATGGAGGAGTATTATGCCTGGGCTCAGCAGAACCTTCCGGAGAAGGAACAGCAGCTTATCCAGGCCCAGATAGCCGGGGCCGATGCCCGTCATACAAAACTGCTTCAGGAACGTCAGGATGAGGAGCGGGCCAAGCTGCAGGAACTGCAGGATATCCGGGACGAGTTCCATTCCCGTGACCTGGACAACAGCGGCGACAGTTACGGCAAGCAACTCTTAGAGGTGGATAAGTACTATGAGAAGATGAAAGCCAAGCTCCTGGAAGCCGGACTGACTGAAGTGGAGATCGAGCGGCAGAAGCAGGATACTCTTGCCACCCTCAGAACCAATTACCAGCTTCAGGTATCCAGCGGCATCTCCAAGATCTTCGGTGATATTGCTGCCGCTCAGGACAAGGACACCGAGCGTGGCTTCAAGCTCTGGAAAGCTTCGGCGATAGCTCAGGGCTACGTGGATACCTTCTCAGCCGCCATAGGAGCCTATAAGTCTATGGTGGGCATTCCCGTGGTCGGACCCGGACTGGCGGTTGCTGCCGCAGCAGCCGCGATGGCAGCCGGTATCGCCAATATCGCCAAGATCAGTTCCACCAAGTTTGAAAAGAAAGCCACTGGCGGTCTCCTGACAGGACCTTCCCATGCTCAAGGCGGTATCCTTATCGAAGCAGAGGGTGAGGAATACATCACCGCCAAGGACCGGGTCAAGGCCCTGGGCAGGAACCTGTTCGACTTCCTCAACTTCGCACCCCTGGATCAGGTCAAGCTTGCCTTTGCGTCCATGCCTGTTCCCTCAGTGCCTATTCCGAGTTACCTGGGCGAATCTTATGCCGCTGGTGGGGCGATCTCTAAGAGTGGCAGCATGAATACCCTGATCGATCTGATTGCCGCCCTGAAAGACGAGATCGTCTCACTCAGGCAAACGGTCATGGACTCCAAGCCCATCATCGAAGTAAACGTAGATCCGCTATCCAATGATCCGGTCAAGGTCTCTGAGATAGCCGATACCGGCAAAATGATCAGGAGTGAGATCTGATGCCCAACTTATTCAAGATCGACTTCATACAAGGCAAGACTAATGCCGCTGACTATAACCAAGTCAAGCATAGCCTTATCGATACTGCTACCAATAGATCTATCATCAGCCTGTCTGTCTCGGCTGATAAGCTGCAGTCGGTCTCCAACTACAGCCGTGAACCCAAGCGGCTTGTATTCGAGTGCTTTCCCACTACCTGGATACAGGAGAACATCCTGAGTGGGAACAACGAGCATGAGCGCTATGTGTCTCACTTTGAAGTTAAGGTCTACCGGGACGAGGCCCTGTTCTTTACGGGCATAATAGACACCTCGCAGCTATCATTCGATGTAGCCTCCGGCATCCTCAAGATAACCTGTTACGACAAGATCAAGCTGCTTTCCCTGTTCTCCGATCTCACCCACTACTATTCCCTTTCTGCGGGTTACCTTCCGCAATGGATATTGGCCTATTTCATCCAGGACATCGGGCAGAAGATACCCGTCAACATCCCTTACTCCAACCAGTTCAGCTTGCCTACCCTGAACATCGGCAGCGGCAACGCCCTGACCATCGCCCACATCGGCTTCGATGACCTGCTTGCCTTTCCCAATCCCACCCATGGCTGGACTTACGGCTATGACGGCTCCGGCTGGCCGGGTCCCCAGTGGGGATATCTGATCGATACGATTGCCAACCGCATGAGCTTCGTCTTTGCCTACAAGAAGGTGATCAAGGCCAGCTATCCCAGTCCCGCCACCACCAGGTATCAGGGCCGTTACCGGGGCCGCATCTATAAGTTCTTCAACAATATCTGCCCGGTAGTGGTCGAGTATGACGAAAAGACCGACTGGGTGGAAAACCTGGCCTCCCTCGAAAACGCCACCAATGAGTTCATCGGCTTCTTTCTTAAAAATGGCATCTCCGAGTCCACCCTCTACAATGGTCTGGCCTCTGTGGGCTCCATCGATGGCCGCAGCTATGGCAGCAGCCAGTACGTCAACCACTGGATCGAAGCCCACTTTCATGGCAACCTCTTCCCGGCCAAGCTGCATCCCGGCAAGGCCTACGTCAACTACATCGATGAGCGGACCGATAACATCAAGGTGTTGCAGGCCATGCTCATGCTTTACAATGCCACCATCTTCAGCAATCCCCAAGGCCAGATCGTGTTCAAAAACAAGGATGCCTACAGTAGTACAGTGATAGACATCGATGCTGATGATGTGGTCGACTTCGTTACCAAGCGGGGCAACCCCGAGAAGCCCCAGATAAGCTCACTGGATATTCTGACAGGGGATACCGCTCAACTCCAGAACCTGATCAAAGACTATCTGATCGACTTTCATGACTCCAAGTGGAGCTGCGAGGCTACCATCGATAGTCTCTCCAAATACAACCTCACCCTCCAGTCAAGGATACGCATCCAGAATCAGGTCTATGCCATAACCGAACTGGAGCGGAACTACATTGAAGATGAATACAAGGTGAAAGCATGGTTGTTATAAAGGGATTCAAGCTTATCCGCTGGGCTAATGACGGCATCTATTACTTCTTCTGTCCCAACGGGCAGATCGAATACAGTCCCAATCAGAAGTACCGCATCGAGAAGAAGAACGCTTATGATCCCACTATCATACATAGAAGGGAAGCCTACCGGGAGGACTCCTTCGATCTGGAGGCGGTGCTTGAGCCAGCCGAATACTACAGCCTGATGAGCTTCCTCCTCGGCCCGGGCAGGCTCTATCTCGAATACACAGCCTACAACAATATCAACAGCCAGTTCCCGGTCACCATAGCTCAACTGCCCAAGTGTCCGGATGATCTGCATGAGTATCCCACGAAGGTCAAGTTTAGCCTGGAATCGAGATACATCGGCTCACCCGGCTACATCGACTTCGGTGGCATTATCATCACCGACTTTGACGAGACAGTCACCCCGCTAAGTTAGGGAAGGAGATCACATGTATAAATACGGCATCAGCTACTACTATATGGATGGCAGCATCCGCAAACCCAGGTCAGGCGTGGATGTCCGCTTGCTCAGGCCAGGGCAATCCTGGGCTGAGGGGATCAAACTGATCGAGGTCACCGGGGGTTCCGGGTACTACGAGATAAGCATTGAATCTGAGGCCGGCTGCGGCTACTATGAGCTCTGGGATGACCTGGGCAGTCCCTTTGGCCAGTTCAGCGGCAAGACCTGCATCATCGGCAGGCTCGACACCAGAGGCTTGCAGAACAACTCCATCAATGCCAGTCACATCGCAGATGGCTCTGTTACAAGCTCCAAAATTGCCAACGGAGCACTCTCTAAGACTCACTTCGCCCCGGATATACTCACGCTGTCAAAACTTGAGCACGAGATACAGGATCAGAACAAGGGAGTGGGCGATAACAGCCAGGGCAGTCCCGCCAACCTATCTGATGACAAGACGGTCATTCATGTCCTGGAAAAGGAGTATCAGGAGCTCCCGCATATCATCCTGAGTAACCAGTGCGATGCCTTCCTCTATATAATCGATGCTGTGCTTGAAGGAAACATGGTAACCGTTACCCTTGGGATCAGCCAGGTCTATACCGCCTCCGAGCCTTGCTATACCCTGATCGCCCTTGCCAAATGATGCCCAAGAGAGAAACCCGGCGAACCGGGTTAAGAAATTGCAAGCTACTGACTATCTCCGCTTTTCCAGGCGGCAGATCAGCTCTGCCATCAGATTGATCATCTCCTTGTAGTCTCCACATTCCCAGGCATCGTCCGCCCTGGTTCTGATCTCATCCTCGCTCATCTTCTCCGACTGCAGCCAGGGGCCTCTAAACTGATTCCACCAGCTCTTGTAGTGGAACTCGTTATCGTATGGATCATCCTGGGATGCTTGATTGGCTTCGATAATCTCTTCAATTGGCTGCTCTGATCCATCGTCATGCATCAGAATAAGCTGGCTGCCTGATTGAACCATCTCCTCCGGAGTTGCCTGTCCTTTGCGGTTCTTGTTTTGCTTGGTCATCTTGTTCTCCTTCCCGGTTACCCGGCTGTTGATGTACGGGTGCTACTATGCACCCCTCGCACAGGTGGTCAAGTCCTTTCCACTCAATATGATAAGAAAGATCTAGGATATTCGACTTGACATAGAAACACTCATCCTCGATTATGATCTCAGCCTACAGACCCTACATAGAATGCCCTCCGATACGCGGGAACGCCGCCCGGTGATTCCCACGTTTTTTTTAAATGAGTTGAAAAGCGAATATCGTTGCTTGCAATTTTCGATGATACTTTCTTGCAATAATCGGTGATACTTCCTTGCAATTTTCAGTGAGAGAATTGCAATTTTCGGTGATACATTTGCAATTTTCAGTGATACAAACTACCCTATCAGAGTATGCGAGAAATGCCCCATTTTGGCCGCTTGCAATTTTCAGTGAGACGATTTGCAATTTTCGGTGAGACTTTATAACCAATAATATAAATAATTCGTAAGGAAACTATTTTTCTTGACACGTTTCTTAATAGTGCAATAATGTGTCCCGACAAGAAAATGGCCTTATGGAGGAAAAAATGAAGGCTTTACAAATCTTGGTT
>Ga0255346_1001407_pt1 | contig 34053 bp, 34 predicted proteins | sample wastewater_treat_FD_194410 | JGI IMG/M metagenome (GOLD analysis project Ga0255346, IMG submission 194410) | Wastewater microbial communities from Lulu Island WWTP, Vancouver, Canada - plant22 | ecosystem: Engineered > WWTP > Wastewater > Unclassified | place: Canada: Vancouver, British Columbia...
GGCTATCGGCCTTTTCACAATGGCAATCGGTATGTCGATGGCCGTCAAAATGGAACATATCCTTATCGTGGTAGCAAGCCTTGCTCTTGGCTCGTTGTTGGGCGAATGGATGAACATCGAAAACTGGATCAATACACTGGGAGAAAATTTCAAGCAGCGATTTCGCATCGGAAGCGAACAATTTTCTGAAGGACTGACAACTGCTTTTTTGCTTTTTTGTGTCGGATCGATGACTATTTTGGGGACCATTCAGGAAGGCACGGGAGGATCGCCTGACTTGCTTTATACCAAATCACTCATGGATTTTTTTTCGTCCATGCTGCTGGCTTCGGCTTTTGGAGTTTCTGTTGCATTGTCGGCCATTCCGCTTTTCATTTTTCAGGCATCGCTTACGTTGATAGCTATGTTTGCAGGATCATTCTTCACTCCCGGAATCATTCTCGAGCTTACAAGTGTCGGCGGAATTTTGTTGGTTGGATTAGGCCTGAATATTCTGCACATTAGCAATCTTCGAGTTATGAATATGCTCCCTGCACTGGTTGTGGTGGTCATCTTGCTCGCCATTTTCGCATGACAAATAAATGCTTCTTCACCTTTGCCGACGTTCATCGACAAACAGCTAATCAGATTATACACCAATGAAGCAAAAAGACGATAAATTAGGATTATGGCTGTTAGTGTTTGTGGGCATCGGATCGATGATCGGTTCGGGAATTTTTAATTCGCCCAAGGACTTAATTCATGTGGCCAATCCTCAATCGGCTCTCATCGCTTGGATCATTGGCGGATTGGGAGCTTTGATGCTCGCTTTTGTTTTCATTTTTCTGGCAAACCGAAAACCAAATCTCACAAGCGGAATTTACGAATATGCCAAAGATGGATTCGGCGATTATATGGGATTTAATGCAGCTTGGGGTTATTGGTCGTTAGGCTGGTTGGGAAATGTGAGCTATCTGGTGCTGTTTTTCAAAACGCTGAATGATTTATTGGGCGATAAAGCGCTTTCGCCCACGATATGTTTTTGGGCGGGCTCCGCAATTCTATGGATTTATTACTTCATAATAAGGTCCGGCATCAAAGAAGGAGCTATTACAAATTTTATCGTTACCGTTGCCAAGCTTATCCCGATCGCACTTGCTATTGTGGCCGGAATTGGATTGCTGAATCCCGAAATATTTCATGTTGCCGATTGGCAACATACATTAGCCTCGACCGGTCAAAAAACCGATGTCGTTTCTCAAATCGGAGATGCAATGGCTATTATTTTGTGGTGCTTCGTGGGAGTGGAATCGGCCTCTGTCCTCTCCGGAAGAGCTGCCGATCAAAAAACGGTTCAACAGGCAACTCTCATTTCCGTATTAACAGTTCTCGCCATTTATGTTTTACTCACAGTCATATCCATGTCTGCCATTCCGGCAAAAGAGCTGCATGCTTCGCCTACGCCAATGGCTTTGCTTCTCGAAAAAACTTCGATCGGGCAAACCGGTGCTGTCATCGTTAAATTAGGGATCATGCTTTCGGTATTGGGTGCCGGCTTATCCTGGACATTGCTTTCGGTGGAAACGATGTATGCCGCAGCGCGTGACGGCGTAATGCCCAAAATACTGGCGAAGGAAAATCGAAAAAAAACGCCAACTAGCGCTTTGCTGCTAACGCAACTTTTTACTCAATTTTTTTTGTTGGCTATTCTGTCTCCCAATATGAACAACACCTATCTGGCAGCTATCACTGTCGGCACCAGCCTTGTGTTGATTCCATATTTTTTATCTTCACTATATGCAGTAAAGATTTCATGGCACGATAAAATAACAGGACGAAATTTCCGTTTCTTCACCATCTCCGTGCTTGGTACGATATATTCGATTTACGTAATTGTTTCAGTCGGATTAAGATACCTCATCTTCACGGTTCTTTTCTATGCCGTCGGAATTATTCTGTTTATCAAAGCAAAAAAAGAAAAAAACGAATCGATCAAAGGATGGGAGAAAATCGTAATGGTATTTTTGTGCGTCATAGCTGCAATGCTCATTTACTTGCTCTTATCGAGAAAAATCGATTTATAAATGCCATCAAATTCAAACCTATCAAAATGAAAAAGATCATTCGAATATTATCAAATTTCATTCCCTGCTTTTGATGATTTTTCTCTCCGTTGCGATGGATGGACAGAATTTTACAAAAAGGCCAAAAATAGAAATTCTGACATCAGAATTTATTTTCGAGCATGCTCCTTTTGCCGACGGCTTTGCCAACGATACGCTGCAACACCCTTGCCGGAATCCGGTTCTTTATAAAAAAGCAAATGACAATATTGTTTTGTTCTATAAAATCGGACCAACCCGCCGCGAATGGTGGGGAATGTATAAAATTTCGTTCGATAACGGCAAAAAAGCCGGTCGAATCCGGTTAAATTACCGGACGGAATGCTCGGTCCAATCAAAAATAAAATGAATTTCGGCAAGATAGCGCCACCATCCAAATCATTTTGCGAACATAAACCCGTTTATTTCGTTATATCGTACGAAAAAAATGAACATTTCTCAAAATTCAGTATATGAAAAATGCTTTGCTTATTGTTGACGTTCAAAACGATTTTTGTCCCGGTGGATCACTGGCCGTCAGCGATGGCGACAAAATCGTTCCGATAATCAACCAAATCGAAGATAAATTCGATTTCGTCATTTCGTCGCAAGACTGGCATCCGGCCGCAACAATTCATTTCGAAAAATGGCCTCCACACTGCATTGCCGGGACCTTCGGTGCCGACTTTCATCCCAATCTGATTACCGATAAAATCGATTTAAAATTATTAAAAGGTACCGGAAACAAAGATGACGGATATTCGGCTTTTGAAGCAACCAATGTTTCGCTGATCGATTATCTGCGCAAAAACCAAATACAGGATCTGTATGTTTGCGGTCTGGCAACGGATTATTGTGTGAAAGCAACCGTCTTGGATGCGATCGAAAACGGATTTCACACCTATGTCATCACCGACGCCGTAGCGGCTGTAAATGTCGAAAAGGGCGACGATAGAAAGGCGTTGAATGAAATGTACCTCAAAGGATGCACCCTAATAAAATCTGAAGAAATCTGATTCAGCCATTGAAGATAAAATGATAGTTTGAGCTAAACCCTAAAATTTTCAAAAAAATTTCTAATACAGCAACACCAAACTAATAGAGATAATAGAGAAAATGGAATATGCTATATATACTTCAAAAATATATAGTATGATGCGGTTTTTTTGAATGAATAATCGATTCGCCAGCAAATAGAAAAAAATGACTAAACCTATAATCTGACAAATGAAATTTTATTTCAATACATTATGCATGCAAATTTTTGATGTTGTTGAAAAGTTTACCTTCTGACATACTCTTTTTTTTGAAAAAAACCACTATATTTGACAATTATTGTCAAACAGCATATTAATTACTAAAACGATGACGACAGGTGAATTAATTAGAGAAAAAAGAGAAGAAAAAGGATTATTATTGCGAGATATTTCAAAACAAATTGGTATTGATACGGCTGTATTAAGCAAAATTGAAAGAGGAGAGAGAAAAGCCACAAGAGAACAAATTATAAAACTGGCTGAAATTCTCGAAATTGAAAAAAAATTAATATTAACTCAATATCTAAGTGAAAAAATTTTGAGTGAATTGCAATATGAAGACTTTGGAATAGAAGCATTAAAAGTCGCTGAGCAAACGATTAAATATGGAGGAATAACAAATAAAATGCCGGAATACTTTACTATAAACGAAGCAAGTGTCTGGGCTTCAAATTATCTGGGAAAGAATGTTACAACCTCAAATATTTCGTATCTTATTCAGTATGGTAGAATAAAAAAAATTGGGGAAAATGGTTCAACGCTTATTGCCAAAGATGAGTTGATTAATTATTATAAAGAACAAAAGAAAAATAAGCAAGAGTCTTGGAAAGATGAATTGGGCGAAGACCTGAATTGGGCCTTATCTTTCGACCAATATAAAGAATCTGAAACAACCAAACACGTACATAGACTTCACCCTTACAAAGGCAAGTTTATTCCTCAATTAGTTGAATACTTTCTCGACAAACATACAGATAATTTTAAAAAAGAAGTCTACTTCAATGAAGGAGATATTGTGCTTGATCCATTTTCCGGAAGTGGAACAACAATGGTTCAGGCCTGTGAATTAGGGATACATGCAGTCGGGGTAGATGTTTCAGCTTTCAATTCCTTAATTGGCAATTGTAAAGTTATTCACTATGACATTAGAGATGTTCAATTTGAAATTGACAGAATAACAAAATCCTTAAAATTATTTTTGGAGAACTCACATACGGTTGAATTTGAAACAAAACTTTTACAAGAACTAAATGAATTCAATAAAAAATATTTTCCTGTTCCTGAATATAAATACAAGGTACTCAGAAAAGAAATTAATGAAAAAGAATATGGAAAAGAAAAAGAATTAGAGTTCTTGCCGATTTTCAATCAATTAGTCAAAGAATATAATATTAAATTGCGTCAGGATAAAGAAAATACTTTCCTCGACAAATGGTACTCCAACCATATCAGGGAAGAAATTCAATTTGTGTTTGATGAAATTAAGAAGATTCAAAATCCTAATACAAAAAAAATTGTAAGTATAATTCTGAGCCGTACTATTAGGAGTTGCAGAGCAACCACACATGCAGATTTAGCAACACTTTTAGAACCCGTAACTTCAACTTATTATTGTGGAAAACATGGTAAAATTTGCAAACCATTATTTTCTATACTGAAATGGTGGGAAAGTTATTCAAAAGATACCATTAAACGTATAGCCGAGTATGACCGATTAAGAAAACCCACCTTTCATACTTGTTTAACCGGAGACAGCAGAACGATTGATCTTATTAAAGAAATGGAGAAGAAAAATCCTGAATTTGCTAAACTGATTTCGAAACAAAAAATCAAAGGAATTTTTTCTTCACCTCCCTATGTTGGCTTAATAGATTATCACGAACAACACGCGTATGCCTACGATTTGTTTGGTTTTGAAAGGAATGATGAATTAGAAATAGGACCTCTTTACAAAGGAAAAGGAAAAGAAGCTCAAAAAAGTTATATTCAAGGAATAAGCGATGTTTTGAATAATGCTAAGAAATATTTAGTCGATGACTTCGATATTTTTCTGGTGGCAAACGACAAATACAATATGTACCCAACTATCGCTGAGAATACTGGATTAAAGATTGTCAATCAATATAAAAGACCGGTTTTAAACCGTACCGAAAAAGATAAAGGAGCATATTCTGAAATAATTTTTCATTTAAAAAAGAAATGATATGGAAGAAAAATTTGACAGATTATTTATTTGAACGAAGAGGTTTTTATTCAAATCCAAAAACAGAAAAGTTAATATCAGAAATTAATGGCACTAACTAATCAACAAATCACCGAAGTTGAAAATGTTCTTAGAACAAGTCTTCGACATAAATTTCAAAGTTACAATCCTGAGCCGGCCGTAATGCCGTTTCATACAAGGCTATTAGGTAAAGATAGATTGGCGCTTTACTCATTTATTCACTCTTTGAATACCAATTTCGGAACAAGTATATTTGAACCTGTGGCATTAGCTTTGGGTGCTACGAAATTTAAATCTGCTCAGTCGCAGGCAACTGCGGGTACCAAAATTTCATCAGAAGCTCATAAAGTAATTCAAAACATTATGGACAGTTTGACAATAGGTGAGACTTCACCAAATAAAATGAAGGAGATTGAAGCAATCAGAGCAGTCTGTCAATCAGGTGAAATGAAAACGGTAAAGCCGACCAAAGTTGATGTTAAAATCATAGATCATGATGATACGATATACTTATTTGACATTAAAACAGCTAAGCCTAATGCCGGTGGTTTCAAAGAATTTAAAAGAACTTTATTAGAATGGGTTGCTGCTACACTCGCCATAAATCCAACAGCCAAAATAGAAACTTTGATAGCAATTCCATATAATCCCTATGAACCTGCTCCGTATGCGCGTTGGACAATGCGAGGAATGTTAGATTTGGATAAAGAGTTAAAAGTGGCAGATGAATTTTGGGATTTTCTTGGAGGTGTAGGTGCTTATGAAGACCTACTTGATTGTTTTGAAAGAATAGGGATTGAACTTCGGGCGGAAATTGACGAATACTTTTCGAGATTCAATAAACAATAGACATTATATTCATTAAAATTATACAGGTCTTAAATTGAAAGACATTGTGATTCTGAAATTATGTAGGCCGCAAGCAATGAGCATGACTAAATCGTCAAGCCCAAACTTGCGACACCTGAAGCGTTCTTTGACAATACGACATTTTTTGACTCCGCCGATGGCGTGCTCCACTATGATACGGAAACTCGATTTTTTTCTGTTTTTCTGTTTTTGGGCATGGGTCAACTCTTTGACTTTTGGCTTTTTTGCAGGCATTTTTTTCAACTTAACAAGTGGTCTAATTTTTGGGGAGTACTACAATCTGACTCAGCCCTTGAAGATAAAATATACGGCAACAATCAGGAAAAAGAATCCAACCAGATGATTCGGTTTGATTTGTGAATGAAACGCAACGACCGAAAAAAGGGTGAAAACGATGAGCGTGATGACCTCCTGAAGCACTTTGAGCTGCACAAGCGAAAAAGGTCCTCCATTTCCAATAAAACCGAATCTGTTGGCCGGAACTTGACAACAATATTCAAAAAACGCAATACTCCAACTGAACACAATGATGCCAAATAACGAAAATTTGTTGAACCACGCATATTGCGTCAATTTCAGATGTCCATACCACGCAAAAGTCATAAAAAGGTTTGAGCAAACAAGTAGTCCGATAGTAAAAAATGCTTTCATAAAAACATTGTAAATTTTCTTTGATACAAAATTACGTATAAAATACCGGTGAAGCGTAAAACAGGCGATGTTCGTCTGCTTTGTGCTTCACCGTTTTCTATTTCAATTATTTTGATTTTTTTTAATCGCGTCCAAACGAAATAGCTCGATTTGGAATAGCACCGATTCCGGGCAAATCGGTTGCAATGATTTTCCCGTTTTGGAGTGTGGCTCCGTTGTAGCAATCGTTAGAAATGAGCAGCGCTCCGTCCAGATCGGCAAAATCGAGTCCCGACGAAAGTTGTGCAGCCGCCGAAATAGCACACGATGTTTCGGTCATGCACCCAATCATCACCTTCATGCCCAAAGCTTTCGCCAGATTTCGCATTTTCCATGCTTCATGCATGCCGGTACATTTCATCAGCTTGATGTTGATACCGGAAAAAACACCTTTCGTCCGTTCCACATCGGCTAATCGCTGCACCGATTCGTCGGCAAAAATCGGAAGAGGACTGTGCCGGGTCAACCAGGCTATATTATCGAAATCGGTCTTGGACATAGGCTGTTCGACCATCACCACGCCATGTTCCTTGAGCCAAAAAATCATATCAAGCGCCTGTTCGCGATCTTTCCACCCCTGATTGGCATCCACCGACAAAGGCAAATCCGTTACCGACCGAATGGCCTCGATCATTCGCTTATCGTCGGGCCCTCCCACTTTCACTTTCAGGATGTGAAAACGACCAATCGCTTCGCGCGTTTTTTCGCGAACGACCTCGTCTGCGTCGATACCTATCGTAAAGGTTGTATCGGGGACATCCGCTTTATTGAGGCCATACATTTTGTACCACGGAGCACCGATAATTTTTCCGGCCAAATCGTGTAAAGCAATATCCACCGAAGCTTTGGCTGCCGTATTTTTCTCGGCAATTCCATCTACGTATTCAAGAATTTCCTCGATATGTGTCGGATCGTTAAATGCAGAAAAGTCTATTTTTTTCAGAAAATCGATCACCGACGCCTGTGTTTCGCCCAAATATTGAGGAAGGGATGCTTCGCCATAGCCTTCCAACCCTTCATATTCGATTTTGGTAAGTACAACCGGAGTAGTCGTGCGCGAATAGCCCGAAATGGTGAAGGTATGATTGAGTTGCAGGTTGTAGGGAGTCCAAGATAATTTCATTTTGTTTGATGAATGACGTTTGTTGCCCGAAAATGCAAACGAAGTCTTCGGAACGGCGAGCGTTGCTACCGCAAGAGCCGAATTTCTGAGAAATTGACGTCTGTTTTGCATCTATTTTTGTCTTTATCGATAAAATTCGTTATGTAAAATTTCTTCAACACCTTCGGTGTTAATCTCGCCCAAAATACGTTTCGTGCGAAGATAACGATTGGTGTTGTATGCGTCGTATAGTGGATCATTCGGATCGAAACTACTGATATGAACATAGTCGGAAGCATGAATAAACCGGTTGTTGCCGATGTATATTCCCACATGAGCCACACTTTCCGTCGGATTTTGTTCGTCACCGCGTCTGCCAAAAAAGACCAAATCGCCCGGTTCGGTTTTCGAAAAATCTCCGGCTGTATCCACAAGTTTTCCGTATCGTGCTTGCTGTGAGGCATCGCGAGCAAGAATGATTCCATGCATGAAATAAACCGATTTGACGAAGCCACTGCAATCAACGCTTTTGGCTGAGGTTCCTCCCCAAAGATATGGCACTCCGGCAAATTTTCGGGCAGTGGCAACAATGCTTTCACCCGTCAACCGAATATTTTCGAGCCAATCCGGCACGGGAAGGACATCCGTTGCTGCGACCCATGCCTTCCTTCCGTCAGGATAAGAAACAGGATAGAAATCCGATCGCTTTTCGGTGAAAACGAGCATATCGCCGGCTACTAAATCCGAAACCGGTTGTGAATCGACATCGGGATTCTCATGCGATTGCGTTGCCATCGCAGTAACAATCAACTTTGGCAAGGAAAAGTATTTACGGTGAGTAGCATCGTCCATCGGTTGTATCGATCCGTTTATCCATCCGATGTATAAATCGGGTGTCTGAATCAATTTCCAATCGCCTTTTGCATCAAAAATCCTTACGGGTGTCCCGAGCAAAGTCTGACTCACTATCTCGGCTGCATGCGATGGTTGAGCCCGCATTGTCCCAACCGAATTATAAACAACTCCCCAAACTTCATTTCCCAATTTTTCCCGATCGGGAAGCAACCGAACGGCGAATTTCAGTTGTGGAAAACGTTCCGAAATGCCTGATCGCAGCTCATTGTAAGCAAGATCATTCGATATTATTCCCTCTAAAAAGATTTGTCCTTCACGTTCTGACAAGTTGATACGATAAATCTGCGTTCGAGAGTCAACGATATACTGTTTCTCTATCGAGTCAATAAACGCCTGTATGTCTTTATTTTGAGCCACTGAAAGAGATAAAAATAGTTGGATAAACAACAACAAAACAAAATATTTCCGCATGATAATCATAGTGCCGACAAGAAATATTCCGAAAGTTACAATATTTTTCGATACAAACGTGTGTTCGTGATGATTGCAGCCTCAATTTATGCAGGAAGTCTTCATTGGCTCTATGTGAAATCGTGTGGGTAGATAAAAATCGAGGTTCACTCATGAATTACGGATAGCCGGCTTATTACTACAATTCCGTTCTTCCTTTTCCATTCCCATATCAATAAATCCGTACCTGCCATCTGATTTCAAATCGCCCAAGGAATGCTCTTTGAGTGTTGATAATTACCCTTTAGGGAAAGAGGTGTTGTGATGGCTGCAACTTTTAAAGAGTTAGCGGACAACTTTGTTTACTACTGCAAAGCTTCAGGTCGTTCTGATTCGGCCATTATCCGTGTAAATGCTTTTTACAGATGGAGACTCAATCGATTCCCGAACGAAGAGTTAACACCCTTGCCATTCGCTAACACTTCTTTCCGACTCGGCGTGTACCGGAACTTGCATCTTACCGGTAATAATGTAGCCCGGCACACCAAAAAAGCGAGCCCTTCATTTGGAGAGCTCGCTTAAATATGAAATAATCGTCTGCTTATGCACTATTATTGATTATCTGCTTTAGGTGGACGCGGAAGCAGTACTTTGTGAGACAATTTAAATTTTCCCGTACGAGGATCAATATCCATTAATTTCACACTGATTGTATCGCCTTCCCTGATACCCGTATCTTCAACTTTTTCGAAACGTTTCCAATCGATTTCAGAAATGTGTAGCAATCCGTCCTTTCCCGGAAGAAATTCGCAGAACAATCCGTAAGGCATAACCGAACGAACTATAGCCTGATATACTTCACCCACCTCGGGTACTGCAACAATCCCTTTAATCTTGCGCATAGCGGCATCAATAGACTCCTTGTTAGAAGCCGAAACTTCTACACGCCCTTTGCCATCTACTTCTTCGATAGCGATCACTGCTCCGGTCTCTTCCTGAATTCCTTGAATGATTTTTCCTCCGGGACCAATCACAGCTCCTATGAAATCTTTTGGGATAATAATCACTTCAATTCGCGGAGCATGAGGCTTGAGATCTGTGCGAGGCTCTGACATACACTCCATCATTTTGCTCATGATATGTTCGCGTCCGGCTTTTGCCTGAGCCAATGCTTTTTCAAGAATCTCATACGAGAGTCCGTCAACCTTGATATCCATTTGTGTAGCAGTAATACCGTCTTTGGTTCCGCACACCTTGAAATCCATATCGCCCAAGTGGTCTTCGTCGCCGAGAATATCCGAAAGAATTGCATAATTTTGTCCCTTGTTTTCGGAGATAAGCCCCATAGCAATACCGGCAACAGGTTTTTTTATTGCTACGCCTGCATCCATTAATGCAAGTGTTCCGGCACAAACGGTAGCCATCGACGATGACCCATTGGATTCGAGAATATCCGAAACCACGCGAACAACGTAGGGATAATCTTTCGGAATCATCCGTTTGAGTGCCCGATGAGCCAAGTTTCCGTGTCCAATTTCACGACGGCCTGTCGCACGCCAGGGGCGAGCTTCGCCTGTAGAAAAAGGCGGAAAATTATAATGAAGCAGAAAACGATCTGTCCCCTGCATCAACACTTCGTCGATAATTTTCTCGTCAAGTTTTGTGCCCAACGTTACGGTTGTGAGCGATTGTGTTTCGCCACGGGTGAAAATTGCTGAACCATGAGGACCGGGCAAATAGTCAACCTCACACCAGATCGGACGTATTTCGGTAGTTGTCCGTCCATCCAGACGTTTTCCCTCATCAAGTATACAGCGGCGCATAGCCTCTTTCTCGACTTCGTGGTAATAGCGGGCTACCAAAGGAGCTTTTTCTTCACGTTGTTCCTCAGGAATAGTTTCCAAAAATTCCTGCTGAATCGCCTCGAAAGCCTCAGTACGTTGGTGTTTGTTGGGATTTTGCGATTTAGCAATGTCGTACGCTTTCCGATAACAGGCATCCCATACAGCTTTGCGAAGCTCATCGTCATTCAATTCGTGTGAATAGGTCCTTTTTACAGTTTTACCCACCATTTCCGTGAGTTCTATTTGCGCCTGACACTGTTTTTTGATTTCTTCGTGAGCAAATTTGATAGCATCCAACATTTCCGCCTCCGATACTTCGTTCATCTCTCCTTCCACCATCATAATGTTGTCGATGGTTGCACCAACCATGATGTCGATATCGGCATTTTCAAGTTGCTTGAATGTAGGGTTAATTACAAATTTCCCGTCGATGCGCGCTACACGAACTTCAGAAATGGGTCCATTAAAGGGAATGTCCGAAACAGCAATGGCTGCAGAGGCGGCCAGTCCTGCCAATGCGTCGGGCATATCCTGCCCATCGGCCGAATAAAGAATAACATTTACAAATACGTCGGCATGGTAATCATCCGGGAATAAAGGTCTCAGAGCACGGTCGACCAAGCGACTGACAAGAATTTCCGAATCGGAAGGTCTTCCTTCTCGTTTCAAAAAACCGCCGGGATAGCGCCCAAAAGATGCGAATTTTTCTCTGTATTCAACTTGCAGAGGCATAAAGTCAGTTCCGGGGGTGGCATCTTTGGCAGCACAAACAGTTGCCAATAATACCGTATTGCCCATTCGCAAGGTTACGGCGCCATCGGCTTGTTTGGCCAGTTTCCCCGTTTCGAGAGTAATCGTACGTCCGTCTGACAGTTCGATTCTCTTAACAATTGGATTCGTCATAAAAATTTTTGATTGTTTTTTCTACATCTAATAAAAATCGCACAAAGTTAGCATAAAGTTTTTATTCCTGTGTAAGACAACGAAATAAAATATCAAAATTGTTGTTCAAAACAACCATGTTGCGTAACTATTCTATTTTTGAGAAGTTTGTTTTTCGTGGTCAAGAAAAAATCGTTAAGTTTGTGCTGTCAATCAAAAACTATAAATCATTTTCAATTTATTTATGAAGAGAAATGCATTATATGCTTTTATTCTGATTTGTCTTGCGATCATTTTTGTCTCCGGTTGCCAATCGGGAGGGAAAACTTTCAGAATAAAAGGAGAATTGTCTTCGGCAAAAGCCGGTGACACCATTTATCTCGAACATCGGGGATTGGCCGGTATCGAACGGCTTGATTCTGCCAAAATCAACAAGAATGGATCATTTAAGTTTACCGTTAAGGCGCCCGAAAATCCCGAATTTTATCAATTACGATTGGGTCATCAATTAGCTCCTTTCGCGGTCGATTCGGTTGAAACATTAGTGATAAAAGCAAATGCATCCGATTTGTATGGCACACTCAGCATTGAGAATTCACCCGTGAACGATCAATTGAAACAAATCGACCAACAATATAATGCTACGGCCGCGAAAATAAGGGAATTGATGAAACAGCATCAAACCAAAATAATCGATGATGTTACTTACGTCAATCTGCTCGATTCGGCTCTGAATGAATATAAAACGTTTGCCACAAAAGTGATTTTGGGTAATCCGGCAAGCGCAGCAGCTTATTATGCTCTTTTTCAGAAAGTGGATGATTATCTGATCTTTGATCCCTATGACAAGAAGGACTATGCTATGTTTGGGGCAGTGGCTACTTCGTGGAAACAGTATTATCCCGAATCGGCGCGCACCGAGCATCTTTATAACTTTACGATGAATGCACTCCGAGCACGCCGACAAGAGGAAGAACGTCGAAAAATACTGGAAAATGTCCCGATAAAAACCGAATCGGCTCTTCCTGACATCGTTTTACCTGATGTAAATGGGAACAAGATTGCTCTTTCATCATTAAAGAACAAAGTAGTAGTGATAGATTTCACTGTATATAATTCGGATTTCTCTCCAAAACACAACGTCGATTTAAATACGATTTATTCGAAGTACAAGAGTCGTGGATTGGAGATATATCAAATTTCTTTTGATTCGGACGAACACTTTTGGAAAAATGCATCGCTCAGCATACCATGGATCGCCGTCCATGATTCTCAATCGGTATATTCTCAATTGCTTTCGATGTATAATGTACGAAATCTGCCTACTTCATTCATTCTCAATCGCGAAGGAAGCATCGTTGCTCGGGTGGAAGATATTACCAAACTCGAAAGCGAATTAAACAAAGTGCTGTAAAATATATCGATAAATTTTTTTGTTAGGCAAAAAAAAATCGTATCTTTGCCCAACATACAACATGAAAGCAAAGGAGTTCCGGTCTTTTACGAGGATAGGCCGGAATTCTTTTTCTTTCATTTTTTACGAACAAAAAAGAATATTATTAACGAACAAAAAAAGGAGACTTTACTATGGCCGTTACTTATATGACCGAAGAAGGGTTTCGGAAATTAAAGGAAGAATTGACTTACATGGAATCTGTGCAACGTCCCGAAATATCGCGACAAATAGCCGAAGCTCGCGACAAGGGTGATCTTTCGGAAAATGCCGAATATGACGCTGCAAAGGAGGCTCAAGGAATGCTCGAAGCTAAAATAGCCCAACTCAAAGGGTTGATCGCTTCAGCTCGTCTCATCGATGAAGATTCTATAGGAACAGATTTTGTGCAAATCATGAATAAGGTTACTATCCGAAATCTAAAAACGAAAAAGGATATGACCTATACTCTCGTTTCTGAAAGCGAAGCTGATCTAAAAAGAGGCAAAATAGCCGTCAATACGCCGATTGCACAAGGTTTGCTTGGCAAAAAAGTGGGCGACGTGGTCGAAATACAAGTACCTTCCGGGATGTTGACATTCGAAATATTGGAAATCTCAATCTAAACAATGCAGCAAGTCATGGCAACCATTTTTACCAAAATTATCGAAGGAGAAATTCCTTGTTATAAAATTGCAGAAGATGAAAGGTTTTTCGCATTTCTCGATATCAATCCGATGTCGAAAGGGCATACGCTGGTCGTTCCAAAACAAGAAGCTGACTATATATTCGATCTTGATGATACAACATTGGGCGAGATGATTATTTTTGCAAAAAAAATAGCTAAGGCCGTCGAAAATGCTGTTCCCTGTAAACGCGTAGGTTTGATGGTGATCGGACTCGAAGTACCCCATGCCCACATTCATCTAATTCCTATTGAAAAAGAAGGCGATATGAACCTGGCAAATCCACGCGTGAAACTGACATCTCAGGAATTTGAAGAAATAGCCATGAATATTCGCAATAAGTTATAAAAAAAGAAGAGATTAGTTACAATAGATACCCGCCCCTAAATTGGTTTGAGAGAAGCAAATTTGCAGATAAACCAATTTAGGGGCTTTTTTATCGGAAAAAATAAAGATAAATAAATTTCTAAAAACCTTTGTTCACCAAAAAATGTTTTACACTATAGTATAACTATCTTTACATTTATATTTGTCCGACGATCTGATTACGAAAAATATGAAGAAAATTAACACCAAAATAATAAGCAGTCGACAAATCAAGGTTCGAAAGGCTCAACTCCAAGAAGAAATTCGAAATTTCGATACCAGCATATTCATAGATTTGGGCGAATTGGCAATCTTCACGGGTAAAGTAATCAAACAGTTCTTCAAACCTCCTTTCGAACATAAGGAAATAATCAAACAAGGGTTTCTGCTCGGTAACAAATCCCTTTCGCTTGTCAGTGTAACGGGATTTATTATGGGCTTGGTACTCACTATGCAAATGAATCCCATTCTCACGGATTTTGGAGCTCAAACGTTGTTGCCCGGAGTCATCGCCATCGCAATGATACGAGAGTTGGGTCCTGTGATAACCGGACTTATCTGTGCCGGAAAAATAAGTTCGGGCATCGGTGCCGAAATTGCAGCTATGACCGTCACCGAACAGATAGACGCAATGGAAGTGTCCGGAACCCGACCATTGGGGTTTGTCGTATCCACTCGAGTGCTGGCCTCCACCATTGTAGTTCCTATATTGGTAATTTTTGCCGATGCTTTTAGTTTTTTGGGAGCTTATCTGGCTATCAACATTTTTTCCGACATGAGTAGCACTTTATTTATAAACAATGCATTTGGCATGCTAAGTTTCAAAGATCTTATTCCGGCCACCGTTAAAACTTTCTTTTTTGGGTTCTTTATAGGTCTCATCGGTTGCTATAAAGGCTACAATGCCAAACTCGGTACCGAATCTGTCGGATACGCAGCAAACTCGGCCGTGGTTGCTTCATCACTCACAGTTTTCGTGATCGATCTCATTTTTGTATTGATTATCAATATTTTGTAAAGTATGCGCATAGAAAAGGAAGAAGTGATCGTCGTAAAAAATTTGTATAAATCTTTTCTTGATAAAGTTATTCTTAACGGAATTGATTTAAAGCTCCATCGTGGCGAGAATTTGGGAATTATGGGGAAATCGGGTATCGGAAAATCGGTTTTGGCTAAATGTATTGTTAGGTTGATTGAACCCGATTCGGGAGAAATAAATGTGTTGGGAAAAGATGTACTTGCCTGCAACGATACAGAGCTCGACGACATTCGAAAAAAAGTGGGTTATCTGTTTCAGGGAGGAGCATTGTATGATTCGATGAGCGTACGCGAAAATCTGCTTTTCCCCATACGCCGAACTCAGTTTGTAGATAAAAAGCACGACTCGCAAGAGTTGGTAGAACGATCGCTTGCAAGTGTGGGGCTGCTCGACGTGATAGACAAGATGCCTTCGGAACTCTCAGGCGGAATGCGAAAAAGAGTTGCTTTGGCACGCACACTGATTCTTCGCCCCGAAATCATTCTGTATGATGAACCTACGACCGGCCTCGATGCAGTAACTTCAGGCGAAATTAGCGAATTGATAATCAAAATTCGTGAGGAGTATAACACTGCCTCCATCATTATTACTCATGACGTGAAATGTGCAAAAATTGCTACCGACCGCATAAGCATAATGGAAAACGGCGTTTTTATGGTCGAAGGAACTTATAACGAATTAGTTAATAGTGACCGGAAAGAGATCAGAGATTATTTTATTTGACGCATGAATAGAAATCAGGAACTAACAACTATAAAAACAATAAACTCAATATGAAAAATCAAAGAAGAGCATTACGGTTAGGCATTTTTATCGCCGCAGCTCTCATACTATTCGTGGTAGCAGTGTATTTGATCGGCAGCCAGGAAAATCTGTTTTCATCCAACACCCAAATACGGGCGTCATTCAAAGATATTCGCGGACTGGTTGTGGGGAACAATGTCAGATTTGCCGGCATCAACGTGGGTACGGTTACCGATATCCGTATCGTCTCAGACACTTCTGTGGTGGTCACCCTGTCGGTACGTGATCGTTATACCAAATATATCTATAGAAATTCTACCGTTCAGATTGGACAGGAAGGATTAATGGGCGGTAAAATCGTACTTATTTCTTCCGGCGATCCCAAAACGGGACGAGTGCAAAACGGGGATTTTTTGAGTGTTTCCGAAGGTCTCGATATTCAGGGGATGATTGCACAAGCGCAAATAATGCTCGAAGAAGCTACAGGAACCATTACCAATCTTCGATCAGTAACAGCCAAAATAGACAGTGGAAACGGAGATATTGCCCGCATGCTCAACGACGATTCACTCACCTCCCAGCTCAATATCGCCTCTCATAGTGTAAATAATTCTCTCCATCAGGTGAACCAGCTCATAAGTAAAGTCAATAATGGCCAAGGCGATTTGGGTAAATTGGTAAACGAGGAGAAACTGACAACTGAAATAAACAACATTTTATTCGATTTAAATTCAACCGTTTCTACCGCTGATTCCGTCGTGTACGAATTGCACAAGACCACTTACGCCTTAAATCATGGAGATGGTACCCTTCCGCGATTAATACACGACGAACAAATGGCATCGAATATCGACACGGCTATCACAAAAGTGGACGAAGGTATCGTCGAAATTACGAGAGCCGCCGAAACTGTAGCCAACAGTTGGATTTTCAGACTCTTTTCTAAAAACAAGAAGAAAGACGAAGAAGCAAAAAAGCAACCTGTTCAGCAATTCAGCGTGAGTGCAGGCGATACTGTCATCATAGATAGTACACGATCAGAAGTCAGAAAAAAATATTAGTCCGAAATAAATTCTTTCAGAAGCCAATGTAAGTGGGGTTAGAAAAAACATGAATAAGGTTCGAAAATTTATCCCTGTTAATTTCGAATTTTGAAACCTCAGAGCTACTCAAAGATATGAGTGTGGGGCGAGTACCAAAAAAGACATCCCTCGAAATAATTTTTCGAGGGATGAAGAGTTTGTTTGTTTTTGCTTTTAGAGCTTTTATGCCGGATGGATTGCTTCGGTAGGACAAACTTCTGCGCAAGTTCCACAATCGGTACATACGTCCGGATCAATCACATAAATATCTCCTTCGGAGATAGCGCTCACAGGACATTCGTCAATGCAAGTTCCGCAAGCAATACAATCTTCAGTAATTACGTAAGCCATAGTACAATAAAATGAATTTATAAAAATATATTGATTTTGCTTTGAATTTATTGCGCAAAGATACACAGTATTTTTTGAATGGCAATCCTTATTTTCGAGATATAATCAATTAATGATCGAAAAACCGACTTAATGCCATATCTCAATCCGCGAATTCCATGCACACTTTTCCGATCTTTCTTAAAAAACTATTTGTCAATAGGCATGACCATCCGATTCGAGGTCTTGAAGGCTAAGTCGTTTTTTCTCCAAAGCTCTCCAAGCATAAAAAATGTAAGCCAATACAAAAGGAACGAGTAACGAAACAACAGCCATCACACTCAACGTAAATTCGCTTGAGGATGAGTTTTGAATTGTCAGCGAACTTTGCAGATCGTAACTCGATGGATAATAGGCCGTATTGTTATAACCGGATACCAACAAAAGCATCGTCACGGTAACAACAGTCCCTATCCCTGCAAACCATATTCCCTTGCTGTACTTTGGCTTCAACAATGTTGCAATAATTCCATACAACACCGCTACAACTCCCAAAACAAAGAAGGCCATAATCACCGGCATTTCGATCAAATTATTCAGGTATTTCATCTTTTCCATAGATATAGCCCCTGTAGCCGGATCAACAGCATAACCTTCCGAAACTAATGTCCAGATAAGAAAGATCAAGAAAAAAACGACGAAAGGCAAACCGTTGTATAGAACATACTTCCGCGACCTTTCTTCCAACGCGGGATGATCGAGCCGATTAACTAAGAATAGAGCAGCAAGGGTTCGCGACAAAAATAATACGGTAAGCCCCAACATCCAGTTACGCAGATTAAACAAAGCCTCTAATCCATGTAATGGATTTTGCCATTGACTGATAACCGGACCTGCAGCACCCAAACCCGCGATGTTGCCCTTATTTACACTAAATTCGGATCCGGTAAAAAATGTAGCTACGGCAACACCAAGTAAAAACGTACCCAAAACACCGTTGATGAATAAAAATACCTGATAGGTTTTCTTTCCAAGAAAATTTCCCGGCTTCGATTGAAACTCATACGAAACGGCTTGCATCGTGAAACAAAACAGCAAGAGCATCCAAACCCAATAGGCTCCTCCAAAACTCGTAGAATAGAATAATGGGAAGGATGCGAAAAATGCTCCACCGAAGGTTACCAGAGTTGTGAATGTGTATTCCCATTTTTTGCCTAAAGCATTCACCAGTAATCGTTTTTCATCATCAGTCTTCGAAAGGGAAAACAACATCGATTGTCCTCCTTGCACGAAAAGTAAAAAGACCAGAAGTCCTCCGAGTAGCGAAATAATGAACCACCAGTAATGTTGAAGAAATGAATATGTAATCATAATATTGTCGTTTTAGTTGTTATCGTTATGCTTCAATGTTATTATCGGAATAATCCGGTCCTTTCTTGATTTGCTTGACCATAATCGTAACTTCGGCTATCAGCAGAACCGTGAATAGCAATGCGAACATTGCAAACGTAATTACCACCGAACTTGTTTCTAAACTCGATACGGCTGCATTTACCGGTAGGATGTCCTGGATTGTCCACGGTTGACGACCCACTTCAGCTACAATCCAACCAAACTGGCTGGCCAGATATGCCAACGGCAAACTCCACAATGCCACATATTGAAGCCATTTGGTATTCTGAATTTTGTTTTTATGCTCGAAATACCACACTACGGCAAACATCAGAATAAAATAAAACCCGATGACAACCATCAAATGAAAAGTATAAAAAGTGAGAGGTACGTTCGGCACCAAATCTTCCGGTTTATCGAGATATCCGTATCCAAAATAAGCGTAATTTTCTTCGAGTGTTTTCTGAAAATTGGCTGCGTCGGCATCTCTCCCTTCCTTTTTGGCGATTTGATAATTGGCCAAAGCTTCGATAGCTTTTTGTCCTCGCTCTTTTTTCTCTTCAAAAGAAAGCGGAACTTCTCCACTCTTGGTCGGATAACCTCCTTCAACAATATCTTTGATGCCGGGAACAAAAGCATTGATATCACGATAACCCATCAATGACAACAATTTGGGTATCTCTATTTTGAAAATGTAAGGATCGACACCGTCATCAAACGATTTTTTTGCCGGATTTAACATGCCGATAGCTACCAGTCCTGCCCCCTGTTTCCCTTCGTATAACCCTTCCATTGCAGCCAGTTTCATCGGTTGTTTTTGTGCTACCTGATAACCCGATCCGTCGCCGGTAACAGCCAATAAAACGAAAGATACGAGCCCAAAAATTGCTCCAACTTTGATGCTCTTAAGTGCAAAATCGACGTTGCGTTTTTTTATCAGATACCATCCTCCGATAGCAGTTACAAACGCAGCCCCGAGGCCCCATCCCGAAAGCACAGAATGAAAAAACTTGTTGATGGCAACCGGAGAAGTCACAATAGCCCAGAAGTCGTACATCTCGTTACGAACGGTATCCGGATTAAATTTCATCCCGATCGGATATTGCATCCATGCGTTGGCAATCAGTATCCATAGTGCCGATAATGTAGCCCCGATAATGGTAAGCCAGGTAGAAGTCAAATGGGTCTTCTTGCTCACTCTATTCCAACCGAAAAACATAATCGAAATAAATGTTGCTTCCAAAAAGAAAGCCACAATACCTTCGATAGCAAGCGGTGCTCCAAATATATCGCCAACAAACCAACTATAGTTTGACCAATTAGTCCCGAATTGAAATTCGAGTATGATTCCGGTGGCAACACCGATGGCAAAATTGATACCGAAGATTTTTTGCCAAAATTTGGCCGTATGCTTCCATTTTTCATCTCCGGTGCGTACATACACTGTTTCCATAATAGCCATGATGATGCCCAGTCCGAGCGTTAAGGGCACAAAAAGCCAGTGATAAGCAGCCGTCATGGCGAATTGCGCTCTTGACCACGTGACTAACGAAGTGCTTAATAGTTCCATAGATATGAATTTAAAATGTTATAAATGTACAATTTAATTTTTTCTATTGAGTAATTGCTCGGATACATAAGAAGCCTTTTCGTCCTCCGTGTTAAATTTAGAATCGAGATAATTAGGAGAAAAAATGGGTTTAATGATGCCAAACATAAATATTAGTTTGAGAATGACCAATATCCACAATGTTTTCCCTAACCACGTCATATGCGTGAATCCGTCCCAAAACATCGCAAACCAATTAAATTTGGAAGTTTGTAGTTCTGTTTTCATACCAAATCACTTTTAAAACTGTTGATTAATAAAATGTTATTACTAGCAAATTAAAATGCATATTCTGTATAAGGCAAATCGAGTGAATCCGCAACCCCTTTAAATACAATCTTTCCATCCACTACATTCAGTCCGAATCTCAAATCCTGATACTTTCTACATGCTTCTTTCCATCCCAGTTCGGCAAGTTTGATAACGTAAGGAAGCGTTGCATTTGTCAGCGCTCGCGTCGATGTCATCGGCACTGCCCCCGGAATGTTTGCAACGCAATAGTGAAGTACTCCGTCCACTTCGTACACGGGATCGGTGTGCGTGGTTGGATGGGTGGTTTCGAAACATCCTCCCTGATCTACCGAAACGTCCACCATCACAGTGCCGCGCTGCATTAGTTTAAGCATATCACGTGTGATCAGGTGAGGTGCTTTGGCTCCTACCGAAAGAGCTGCCCCTATCACCAGGTCGGCGGTTGGAAGCAGTTCGGAAATAGCGTATTTATTGGAATATTGAGCGACTACATTTGCCGGCATCACGTCGTCGAGATAACGAAGTCGATGCAGATTGATATCAAGAATCGTGACATTTGCACCAAGACCTGCAGCCATGTATGCTGCTTGCGTTCCTACAACGCCACCTCCGATAATGACCACATTGGCCGGCCTGACACCCGGAACTCCACCCAATAATATTCCTTTTCCGTTTTGTGGCTTCTCGAGATATTTTGCTCCTTGCTGTATAGACATACGTCCTGCAACTTCACTCATCGGTGTAAGCAGCGGTAGCGAACCGTCTTTTTCCATTACTGTTTCGTAAGCAATGCAGGTAGCACCACTTTTCATCATGGCTTCCGTCAATGTTTTGCTTGAAGCAAAATGAAAATAGGTGAACAATAATTGTCCTTTTCGTATCAAAGGATATTCGCGTTCGATGGGTTCTTTTACTTTCACAATCATTTCAGCCGTTTGATAAACTTCTTCGATTGTGTCGAGCATAATTGCACCCGAAGATATGTAAGCCTCGTCAGAAAATTGACTGGCTGCACCTGCTCCTTTTTGCACGTACACTTGATGTCCGTATCTGTGCACCAATTCCATCACACCCGCCGGCGTCATGGCGACTCTACTCTCTTGTGATTTGATTTCGGTTGGAATTCCAATTTTCATAAAGTAATAAATTAAGTATATAATAGTTTATTAATAAAAGGTTTATGCTTGACCCATCCCACCAATGGGCGGGAAAAAACCACCAGGCTGATTGTTCAAGTGGATGATCCCATTGTTTTTTTCGAATTTGTCCACATTTTCTTTCAACGCAAAGAGCAAACGCTTCGCGTGCTCGGGTGTGAGAATGATGCGTGATTTTACTTTTGCTTTCGGTACTCCGGGTACCACTCGAATAAAATCGACAACAAATTCGGATGAGGAATGCGATATGATTGCAAGATTGGAGTAAATACCCTGCGCTACTTCTTCCGATAACTCTATCTGTATTTGATTTGATTCTTCAATGTTATTTTCCATTTTTATAAGAGTTTTGTGTGGTGAAACTAAAACCGGTACGTCAATAATTTATTCTGTCTGATCCCCCCAAAAAGGAACAAAAAGCTGCAATTAATTGTTATTTGTGTATGTATTTTCGATGTTGATTTAGATCCATTTCCACTACGAGGGGAACACATCGAAAAAAACCGAGTCGGTTTAAATGTTCAACATAAGAAACGGGCAAATTTTCATCACGTAAAAATAGAATAAAAAAATGAAATATCGTTTTTTTTGCTCCAATTTTCGAAAAGTATTTTAAATAGAGCTTCACAATTGATGGGTTATACGCTTTCATATTCACAATTTTAAATGCAAATGCGCTTCAAATGTCCAAAAAGTTTCGCATTCTAAGGATAAATTCTTATTTTTGCAGTAGATATTTAAACATCGAATTATTCATTCACAAATTAATTAATAAAGCAATGGTAAGTTATAAAGAATTAGGCCTTGTAAATTCAAGAGAAATTTTCAAAAAGGCCATTGAAGGGGGATACGCCATTCCTGCTTTCAATTTCAACAATATGGAACAATTGCAGGCTATTATCTCGGCATGTGTCGAGACAAAATCGCCCGTTATATTGCAAGTTTCCAGCGGTGCACGTAAATATGCCAACCAGACACTGCTACGTTATATGGCTCAAGGGGCCGTTCAATATGCAAAGGAATTAGGATATGAAATTCCCATCGTTCTTCACCTCGACCACGGCGATAGCTTGGAACTTTGCAAATCGTGCATCGAATATGGTTTTTCATCGGTAATGATTGATGGATCTCATCTTCCATATGAAGAAAATATTGCCCTCACAAAACAGGTTGTAGATTATGCACATCAATACGACGTCACGGTTGAAGGGGAGTTGGGCGTTTTGGCCGGAATCGAAGATGACGTGCAAGCCGAGCATCACACATATACCGAACCCGATCAAGTAGTGGATTTCGTTAGCCGTACGGGTGTAGATTCGTTGGCTATTTCTATCGGTACTTCACACGGAGCATTTAAATTCACACCCGAGCAGTGCACACGCGACGCCAATGGTCGTCTTGTTCCTCCTCCGCTGCGTTTCGATATTCTGAAGGAAATCGAAAAACGCATTCCCGGATTTCCGATTGTGCTACATGGCTCTTCGTCTGTTCCACAGGAATATGTCGATAAAATCAACAAATACGGTGGCAAGCTGAAAGATTCGATCGGCATTCCCGAAGAACAGTTGCGCGAAGCCGCCCGGTCGGCAGTTTGCAAAATCAATATCGACTCGGATGGTCGTCTTGCCATGACTGCTGCCATTCGTGAAGTACTTGCTACAAAACCCGAAGAATTCGATCCTCGTAAATATTTGGGACCGGCACGTGAAGAGCTCAAAAAGCTTTACATGCATAAAACGCAAAATGTGCTGGGAAGCGCAGGAAAAGCTTAATCGAAGCAACAGTTTTTCAAAAGCACATTTTACTACTCACTTTTATATACATATTTATCACGAAAAATCCCCGATCATTATATATGACGGGGATTTTTTTGTTCATCGCTCATGTTAAATAGGTTGGCGGTGACGTTGTGATATGCAATTTTATAGCAGCAAAACATTCACTGCTTTATGGGTCGGTAAAGATGAACATTTTCACTAATGATGGTTTTGGGGATTGGTATTAAGTTGTCAGATCTTTATAACTTGAAATCAGCAGAAGACAAAAATCGTACGAAACAAGAGAAGCAAAAGAAGGTTGAAAAAAAGAAAAACACAAAACTACTTTTCCTCTATTTGAGTGATCATTTGGAAAATCGACTAAAATAGAAATATAACATTTTTTCGATATCAATTGCATAGTTTTTGCAGGAAATAAAATGAAAGAAGTCTAACTGTCAAAAATTTAACCAACTATGATAAGCAAGAAGGATATCCAACAATTTAAGAAAATTGTCGGCAGTACAGACAAACCCATACTATCAGTGTACTGCAATGTTAATCCTGCGAATCCTGAAAATTATGGTAAGGGATGGTTTATCAGATTGAAAAATACCTTAAAAGAAATGGACGAGCTTGATATTCGATTGAAAAAGGGAAAAACTTTTTACGATGAGCTTGTGACTTTCATTGGTCAAATTCAAACTGAAGCTCGTACATTGGCCCTATTTGCATGGATTAACGAAAAAGAAAAGTTGTCGATTGAGCATTTTGAGTTACAGGTAGATTTACCTATGGTAGATTTGTCGAGCGGGAGAATTGAAGCTCATTACGGAAAACCCTATTTACTACCTATTCTTTATGCTTTTGACAAATATCGCAGGATAGGAGTGTTGCATATTTGCGGCAGTAGATGGGGGTTTTACGAAATATTTTTGAATGAAATAAAAGAAATTACCGAAACTTTTGCTGAAATTACTCCGGAAGAATGGAAAGAATTTAATGAAAACGCCAAAATCATCGAGTCCGGCGTAATGGAGGAAAGAACTTTTAACGATAAATTGAAATTCAAGGATAGACAAAAGGCCAAACTTCAGACATTAACGCATAAGTTGTATAGAAGACTGGCCGAGATGATGGAAAAATCAGTTCATGAATTGGAAATTGAACGGTTGATTTTGATGGGAGACGATTGGCAGGTAAAATTATTTGAAAATTATCTGAATCGTCCTTTGCGTGAGTTGGTAATTGGTCATGCCTCCAATCCGTTATCTATTGAGAATCCTTCGTCAAAAGATATTTTGGATCGGGTTATTCCCATGTTGAGAGAAGCTGAGGATCGCGAAGAATTGCAGATAATAAATGAGGCAAAAAGCCCTCAAGGAATCTGCGGATTACAAAATGTGTTGGATGCTCTTCAAATGGGAAGACTGCAAATTTTAATTTTGCCATGGGATCTGCAGGCAACGGTTTTCAAGTGTAATGACGGTTTAGTTTTTGCCACAAAAGAAGAAGCACTTGATTATGATAGCCCTTATGAAGAAGTTTCTCTGAAAGAAGAAATATTCGAGATAGCGTTACAATATGCAACCCGCATAGAAGTTGTAAACGGTGCTTCAAAAGAAATTCTTTATAACGAATTGGAAGGAATTGCCGGTCTATTGCGTTGGTAAAACCGTTAATATAAATCTTATTAGATGGAAAAGAGTGTCCGAAACCGGCACTCTTTTTTTGATTATCCGGTATATCCTATCATTTATAACTAAACGAACCTAAATGAATTTTGGAGTACGATCACTTTCTATCCGGATTAGCAAAAATGGCTCTATGTGAAATAGTGTAGGTAGATAAAAATTGAGGTTGACTCATGAATTACGGATAACCCGTTTCCTCCCTCATTTCTTTTCTCATTAACCATTCTCCATTACTATTCCGACCTCATCTCCTCATCGGGGTACCCGATCTGCGCAGCGAGCGTGCCGTCGGGCAAAAGACAAACTGTTTGAGCCGCCGTTAGGCGGCGAGTTATTTGTCTTTTAGCGAACAAGCAGCAATCGGGTCGATGAGGAGATGTAGTCTTGATCTTTTTTGCATACTTTTTTGCATCAAGACAAAAAAGTATGTGGGGTTTGGGGCAAAGCCCCAAGAATCAATGGATAATTGATAATGCACAATGCATAATTTCCCGATTTGATAATTCATTGAAATTCTTATTTCTCTACTTCCCATTTCTCTATTTCTTGTTAATTCTCAATTCTTAATTATACATTATCCATTATACATTCTCAATTAATTTACGTTTACCCATACAAATTCATATAGAACTGCAAAAATTATGCTAACTATAATGACAAATCGAACAAAAAATCTTGCCTCAAAAAAAAGCGAAGCCGGAAAACGAAAGTAGGAAGAAAACTGCCGTTCCCCTCCTACTTAATTCTTCAAGCGATAAAGCTCAAACGACGATTCAATTGGCGTAGCTTTCTTTTACGAATGTGGCATTGGCCAGATAATCATAGCTTTCTTTCACACCTTCAAACGGAGTGCCTGAATAACGTTCGACTTCCACAACCAAGTATTTGGCTCCGGACTTGTCGATATTGGCAAAGATGTTTTCGAAATTAACTTTCCCGCTTTTACCCAATTCGGTCTCGTCCTTAATGTGCAAAATTTCGAAACGTCCGGGATATTGATTGAAATATGCAACCGGATCCTTACCACCTTCGCCTACCCAATAAACGTCCATCTGGAAAAATACTTTTGCCGGATCGGTATTCTGGAGGAAATAATCGTAGATAATTTGTCCGTCTATTTCATTGAATTCAAAATTGTGATTGTGATATCCGAAGCGAATGCCTGCTGCATTACATTTTTCACCAATCTGGTTAAAATAATCGCAATAAGCCTTCAGGTCGTCCATCGTTTTAGGTTCGGGCATCCAGGGAAATACCATATACTTCATTCCGGCATCCTTATGTGCCTGAATGGCTGTGTCCCACCATTTCCAGACTTCATCCCAATTGATTTTCTTTACATTTTCGTCGAGTGGTCTTCCGACATGAGAGGAGAGAACAACCATTCCGGCATCCTCAATAGATTTTTTAAATTCCTGTGGCGTCAAGTCATAGAATTTTCCGTCGGCATAACCGGCCGCTTCGACGCCGGTGTAACCCATTTCGGCCACCTTAGCTATCGTTCCAGGATAATCGGCTTTGATGTCGTCGCGAACCGAATAAAGCTGAAGATAAATTTCTTTCTTTACAGTTACCGAATCGGTAGCATTTTCGGCTTTTTTCTGTCCCTGCTTACATCCTGTAAATAGTCCTGTGCCTATAACTAAAGCGGCAAGAATAAATATCGATTGCTTTTTCATGATCTTTTTGTTTTTTTAAACACAAAGAGGCACGCTTCTTTTCATGAAGTTTGCCTCTTAAATGTGTGTGGATTATAAAATTCTGATTTTGATGTTTCTGAACCATACATCGTTGCCATGATCCTGCAAACCGATATATCCTTCGTGATTTTCGCCACCGGCATTGAGAAATTCGGGCCAGTCCTTGAATTTGCTGTCGGCCACCATTTTTTTCCAGTCGTCGGTCCATAAATGATATTCTACCACGTTTTCACCATTTTGCGAATGCACTACGGTACCTTGATAAACCATGATGCCTCCGGTGTTCCATTCGCCTGCCGGTTTAGCATTTTGAGGATTGGCAGGAACCAGATCGTACAACGATGCTGACTTGCGATTGCCATTTTTACCTAATTTGGCGTCCGGATGTCTTTCGTTATCTAAAATCTGATACTCGGGAGCCGATTCATAAATAGGTTTTCCGGGAATTTCCTGAGCCAGATAAAATACGCCACTGTTTCCACCGGGAGAAACTTTCCATTCGAAGGTGAGTTCAAAATCTTTGAATTTACGGTCGTAGATGATGTCACCGCCATCTTTGGCACCGGCTTCACCCATACCCGATCCATTAATCTTGATGGCTCCATCTTCGATAGTCCATGCCGTGGGCATATTCGTACGGTTGTATCCGCGCCAACCATTAAAACTGGTTCCATCAAACAATGTGATCCATTCTTCTTGTGGCTGTGCAACAGAGTCTGCACCGGCTTCTGTTGTGTTTGTTTGTTTGTTGGCATTGCCACATGCCGTAAACATCATTGCAGACATAGCAATTAAACTTACTGAATAAAAAATCTTTTTCATAAAACTTTCATCCTTTTTAAATATTAAACTGAATATAATAAAAACTACAATCGGGAGGAAACTTGCGTTTCCTCCCCGAATGTTTCAAGTATTTGTTAGGGCATTTCAGGCAGTTTCCATCCTTCACGATAGTTGTGCTTGATAAGCTGCTGAGCATATTCATTGGCGTTGATCGGATCTGTCCATTTTTTATCGAACCGCGGATCACCGTCCACAATCTTAAACCCGTCCTCTACAATGGTACGAATTGTTGCATCGGCCGGAATATTAGTAAATCTCATGTTGGGTCCATCCCATTCCAGTTCTTGATTAAGAGACTGCAAACGAACGGCGAGCACGCCCATTACAACCATTTCGTTGAAAGGTCCTGCTTCGGAGAAGGGAGATGCAGTTTCTACCCTGTTTTCGGGGCTCTCTTTGCATGCGCGCACCCAATCCATTTCGTGAGAAAGGGTAACTTCGCGTTGCGTTTTCGGAGAATTAGGAACGCGTCCCGATACCAGCCAGGGATCTTTACCATAGCAACCACAAATGAGCGTGTCTTTTGTCCCATAGAAAATGCAAGCTCCACCGGCATCATTCAGATTTTTCCCTGCAGGTACACCGGCCGGACGTTCAGGCTAAATACCTCCGTCATACCAATGCACTTCAACCTCAGGCATAGCTACTTTCGGCAAATTTTCACGAGCAGGAAAAACCAGTTTCACTTTCTGAGCAACGGGGGCGCAGTCGGTCAAGAGCATGGTCGAAGTTCCTTGCGCTTTGGTTGGATAGCCGAGTTTCAGGCCTTTGAAAACGGGATGAAGAATATGGCAAGCCATATCTCCAAGAGCTCCTGTTCCGAAATCCCACCATCCGCGCCAGTTCCACGGAGTGTAGATTTGGTTGAATGGACGCATCGGAGCCGGCCCGATAAATAGATCCCAATTCAATGTTTTGGGGATTGGATCAACTTTTGACGGACGGTTCAATCCCTGTGGCCAAATAGGTCGGTCGGTAAATGTTTCAACTTTGGTTACTTCTCCGATTTGCCCGTCGTAAATCCAGTCGCAAATCTGACGAACTCCGGCACCTGACGAACCCTGATTACCCATCTGTGTGGCAACATTATATTTCTTTGCCAATTTTGTGAGTAATCGTGATTCATAAACGCTGTGCGTCAATGGTTTCTGTACATAAACATGTTTTCCCATGGTCATGGCATCGGCAGCAATTATTGCGTGGGCATGGTCGGAAGTTGCCACAACCACAGCGTCGATGCTTTTGCCCATTTCATCAAACATTTTGCGATAATCGTAGTATTTTTTTGCGTTTGGAAAATAGTCAAACACACGTTTGCTGTATTTCCAATCAACGTCGGCCAATCCTACGATGTTTTGACTCTCGAGGTTTTTCAGGTTGGCAAAACCCATTCCTCCAACACCTACGCCGGCAATGTTTAACTTGTCGCTCGGTGCCGTATGACCCATACTTTTACCTAGTACCGATGACGGTACTACCGTTAGACCCGCAGCTGCTATCGCTCCGGTTTCTAAAAATTTTCTTCTTGAAATTTTTGATGACATAAGCTTTTGTAAATAAGATTAATAAATCATTTAACTGGTGTTTATCCTCTTGTTATTTCTTCTTTTTCTTTATCCCAATACATCCGTCGTCCTTCCAGGTAGGCTCTTGTGCCCATGTGCGCCGTAATTGCTTCTTCAAATCCGCGATCGATATTGCAGGATGGAGTAGCTCCGGCGCGAATGCATTGCAACCATTCTTTAAGATGGAGGAAGGTTGTATTGTATCTTTTCCCTCCAATGAAAGAATACAACAATCCTCTTTCGGCAAAATATTTTTCCGTAGCAGTGGTAACGGCATCTACACTTCGTCCCGGAACATAGGTGTAGAAGGGTTCGCCGGGTTTTATTATTCCTTTGTCTATTTTTTCTCTATACTGATCAGACTGAGGGTCAACAGTAACGGTGAGAGTGCTTCCGACTTCCATCGTAGCATCGTGTCCCATGATTTTTCGGCTTCGGTTAAACTGGTTGGCTAATGTGGCGGAGTATAGCATCGTCAATCCACGATCGGTATATTCAAAAACCGTTTGCAAAACGTCCGGAACGGTGCGACCATCCTTAAAAAAGTAGATTCCGCCGGACGAGGAGGCCGACGAAGGGATGCCGAGTTTCAGTATTTGATTCATTGCATCGTATTCGTGAGTCAATAAATCGCCGCTCAACCCCGTGCTATAGTCCCACCAGCAACGCCAACGGAAAAATCGTTCGAGACTGAATTTATCCCGTGCTTCGGGTCCGACATAACCGGCAAGATTGGCCGAGGTCATATAATCGAGATATTCCCTAATACGTTCCGGATCTCCTTCGAATTGTTTCCAATCTACCGTTTTAGGGTTGGCATCAGGGTGAATGGGATATACCCACGCTCCGTTCGGGTCGTTGCGATTTGTACCGGTTTCAACAAGCGTGATTTTACCCAACAAATTTTTCTCGATGATTTGTCTCGCTCGTTCGTATGCTTCAATCTGACGATTTTGATGTCCCAATTGGAAAACGATTCCCGTTCTTTTGATCGTCTCCCGCAGAAAGTAGGTTTCGGGAACAGTCCACGTCATGGGTTTTTCTACATATACGTGTTTTCCTGCATTGGCTGCAGCCATTGCCATAGTTCCGTGCCAATGGTCGGGCGTTGCTATCACTACAGCATCCACATCCGGATCGGCAAGCAATTCTTGATAAGTGCGGTATTTTTTGGGAGGAGTACCCAATTTCCCATTCTTACCTTCTCTATGGATGTTGGAGCCTGCAGCTACTGCTTCTGTGGCATATGTATCGAAAATGTCGCATACGGCAACTATCTCAACGCGCAAATCTTCCTGTTCGACAAAATCCTTGTAGGCATTGTTTGAGGAGTCTTTTTTTGATTGCTGAATAAGATCCTCAACAAATTCAGGAGTGGCAAAGCCCAGTCCCTGCATGAGTTGTTTACCGCGAATACCAAATCCAATAAGGCCCAGACGGATAATTTTGTCATCTGCCGAAACAGCAGGCAAAGGAGCTACATCCGATTTGAAGCGGAACATCTCCGACGAAGCATTATATCTGACCTCACTTTTCCTTTTTTTGTAAACACCGTAAGCCATTGCACCCAATACCGGAACTGTGGCCAATGCTTTTATTGCATCACGACGTCCTTCCGATACAGGTTTCTTTTTGTTATCTTTATCTTCGGGTTTGGAGGAATTGGGATTAATATCTTTAGTATTGTCTTCCATTATGAACGTTGTGCTTTTGTGCTATTTTTTTCAAAAAACGATCCAATCCGATGCATACCGAATTGGGAAATACCATCAGTACCAACAGGGCCGACATCATGATCAGATTTTTGTCAACCCACAGATATGAGCCTTCGGCAGGCAATATATATGTAGCATTGATCAATGGCGGATGTGAAAGATAATAAAGAGCCAGAAAAAATATAGCCCCTATTTGCCCCACATTGGCAAACAAACCCAATATCAACGAAAGGCCGATAAGAATGAGGCCATATATATTCGCAAAATTGGCAATGGAAAGAAGTGTCGGGTTTTCGGCTATAGCCGTAAACAAAGACGCAAAAATGCCTTTCGAATCCATTAAATACCCATAAGCCGACCAATTTGGGGCAAAAACTTTTGATAATCCCTCATATAAAAAATACCATCCGATGAGGACGCGAAGTATAACCAGCAAGACGAGTTGTGTTTTAGTGTACTGCGATGTGTCCATTTCTTTATTTTCGATATTGGATCGATTACTTTTCGTTGTAGTCCTTAAAAATATGGCCGTAAAAATAACAATTAAAATTTTAAAATCGAAATATTAAGCCAAAGAAAATGCCATCTTTGGTGAAATTTGACAGAATTACATTTTCATTCGGCACATTTTCACAGAATCGAATCCAACTGCTTTCTGAAAACAAAGAAAGATTGTCGAGAGCAATTCGTTTGGAAAAGAAAATTTACGCTTACACATGCGGTTCACCTGAAAAGCTGCTGCTCAGCACATGGAGCAATGCGATAAAGAATAACCCCGAGGCAAGCCTCGAGGTATCCTGTTAGTCGAACACTGAAAGTTGCCCGTCATACAATTTCTTATATTTCTTTTCATTTCCTTGATTTGAAACATAAGCCATTATTACATCTCGACTACCATATAACCCAACGGTGGTTGCGTAATAGCCTACTTCAATAAAATTGATCTCATAACGCTCAGATATTTCCAAGCAAATGGACTTCAGAGACCTTCCAATTATATCGGTTATCACTTTCCTGCGATATTTTATCGGCAGAACAATGTGATAAAGTAACAAGGTCTTATTATGGCGCTTATAAATATGTTCGTCTTCCATACAAACAAAGATAACGCTTTATCTTTAGAAACCTTTGGTTTCTATGGGATTGACTCCGAGGCAAGCCTCGAGGAATTCTTTAGATTAAATTTTAACAAACGGCAACCCTATGGTTTCACGTTGCAAACTTAATCATTTTCTTCTACCCTGTGAGATTTTTTGAACCGAAATAGGAATGTTCTGCCTTTCAGGCAGGGATTCTCTTGTTGTCTTTGTCCGCAGGTCGCATACCTGCGGTTATGAAGGTTATTGCCTTTCAGGCAAAAATGAGTTGGTGAATTGAAAGCTTCGACTGCGATGGATATATATCGAGAATAGTTCCGGCTTGAAAAGCCGAATTTTCACAAGGAATTACAAGTTACCAATTTCGAATTACGAATTCCCATTTCGGTAGTTCCGGACGGAGGAGGTAAATCGTCAAATAGAAAAATATCATAACCCCTGCACTGCCTGGCGGCAGTGCTTGTCCCCTTATCTTAAGGGGACTGTTTTGATGGTGTAATTCCATAATTGAGAATTAACAAGAAATAGAGAAATGGGAAGTAGAGAAATAAGAATTTTAAATTACGAATTTTCGTTTCGTTGGTTTATTTTCGCCGGTGTGGATATTCATTTGTGCAACTGCAGTGGTTCTGCCTTTCAGGCAGGGATTCTCTTGTTGTCTTTGTCCGCAGGTCGCATACCTGCGGTTATGAAGGTTATTGCCTTTCAGGCAAAGATTAGCCGGCGAATTGAAAGCTTCCACTGCGAAGGTATTTTTGGCTTGAAAAGCCGAATTTTCATAACCGCAGAATTCATTCTGCGGGGTGAATCGTCGTCAGAAACCTGCCTGGAAGGCAGAACATTTATTCGCCACGAAGACGCGAAGTCGGATTTTCGCTTTTCACCGGTATGGATATTCGTTTGTGCAACTGCAGTGGTTCTGCCTTTCAGGCAGGGATTCTCTTGTTGTCTTCGTCCGCAGGTCGCATACCTGCGGTTATGAAGGTTATTGCCTTTCAGGCAAAAATGAGTTGGTGAATTGAAGGCTTCGACTGCGATGGATATTTCTGTATTCGAGAGTATTTTGGCTTGAAAAGCCGAATCTTCATAACCGCAGAATTTATTCTGCGGGGTGAATCGGCTGCTCTCACCCTGCCTGAAAGGCAGGACTAATTATCCTTCAGAAAAAAATGTTCCCTGTCCTTTTCCCCTGCATCCGCATTCACCTGTCCCTGCGAAAGCATTCGTCACTCGACAAACTGTAAGGCAAAACTCCCGAGAGAACGTCAACCGCAAATCAGAACTTTACCGCTGCCGGCATACTTCACCTCCTGCGGTTTGCCGTCAAAACCCACTTCTCCAAATTCCACCGCAGCCGAAACAATCAAAGTAACCTCCTCCGTTAAATCGTCGCGCAGCGATTCGTTCAACCCAACTTCAACCATTTGTCCTTCCCGAATATTCACGGCAGGAATCCATTCGCCGGTGAAGGTCCGGAAAATCCCGTTCAGCTTTTCGTTTGCGGGAACGTATTGTTTCAAATCTTCCCGATAAACCATGTCCGATACACTACCCAGAC
>Ga0255346_1001417_pt1 | contig 33870 bp, 31 predicted proteins | sample wastewater_treat_FD_194410 | JGI IMG/M metagenome (GOLD analysis project Ga0255346, IMG submission 194410) | Wastewater microbial communities from Lulu Island WWTP, Vancouver, Canada - plant22 | ecosystem: Engineered > WWTP > Wastewater > Unclassified | place: Canada: Vancouver, British Columbia...
AGCTGGTGCGGTGGGTGGGACCTTGCTCTCACCAATACCCTGGCAGCTCATTGACGATTCTGCCATTTGGAGCCAGAATTGGTGGTGGCGGCCGTCTCCGGAGCGCGGTGAAATCACCAAAGTGGCAACAACCTGCCTGCTTTGCGACGGTGGCTGCGGCCTTCAAGCGCGCCTCGTCAACAAGAACCGGGCGATTCTCTTGGAAGGGAACCCGAAGAACCCCGTCAGTGCGGGCGGCATTTGCCCTCTCGGCGCTGCCGGTCTCCAGTTTCTCTACGCTCCCTATCGCATCGCCCAACCCTTGAAACAGACGAAATCTCGCGGCGATGTGAGCGGGTTGCAGCCGATCAGTTGGGAGGAAGCCCTCAAGGAACTGCGCACCAGGCTGGCCCAGCTCAGATCTCAAGGCGAGGCGAAGACCGTCGCCGCCATCACCGGCCAGCGACCGGGCAGTATGAGCGATCTGTGGCAACAGTTCTTTGCCGCTTATGGGTCACCGAACCTCTTTCACATGCCCACCGGCTACGACAGTCTCGAACTTGCCGCCGCCATGACGGCAGGGAAGAGGAGCCCCCTTGCGTTCGCCCTCGAGAACGCGTCATTCGTTTTGAGCTTCGGCACGGACCTCCTTGAAGGATGGGGGGCTCCCGGTCGAATGCAGGCTGTTTACGGCCTGTGGCGCAAGGGCGACGATGACAAGGGGGCGACCAAGATCGTGCAGGTTGAATCCCGCTGCTCGCTCTCCGCCGCCAAAGCCGATCAGTGGCTGGCGGTGGCGCCGGGAACGGAAGCGGCCCTGGCGCTGGGCATCGCGCACGTGCTGGTCAAGGAAAACCTTTACGACAGCGAGTTTGTGAAGAATAACGTGTTCGGCTTCGATGATTGGACGGACACTCAAGGGAGGACCCGTAAAGGCTTTAGAGATTTGGTTCTGGCAGCCGACTGCGCCCCCGACGCGGTGTCGAAGCGGACGGGTGTGGATGAGGCTAAAATCCGGGCCCTGGCCAAAGAATTCGCCGACGCGAGCAACGCCGTCGTGGTCTGGGGGGGAGGCCAGGGAGGGCTGCCCGGCAACCTCTATGACGATCTCATCTTCATTGCGCTGAACGCCTTGAAGGGGAATTTCAAATCCGACGGGACCGTCACCCTGTCGCCCCCGGTTCCGCTTGCCCCGCTGCCCGGTCTCGCCATGGACGCCGCCGCCCGGCAAGCGCTTGCCCGACAGCGGTTGGATCTGCAGCAGTCGGTTCAAACCCCGCTGGCCGGCAACGGTATTTACGCCTTTCTGGACGGAGCCGCAAAAGGCACCCCCTACCCGATCAACGTCCTCATGGTTCACGAGGCGAACCCCGCCTACAGCCTTCCCGAGAACCGGCTTTTCCGTGAGGCGCTGGCCAAGGTTGGCACGCTGGTCTCGTTCTCCTCTTTCATGGATGAAACGACCCAGCTGGCGGACCTCGTTCTGCCAAACACCACAGCCCTGGAACGGTTCGACGATGCCATCGGCCTGCCCGGCGCTCCTTACGCCTACTATGCGCTGGCCTCCCCCATTTTGAACCCGCCGGCCGGCACCAAGCATACTGGCGAGGTGCTGCTGGCAATGGCCAAGGAAATCAGAGGGGGACTCGCCGAAGCACTGCCGTGGAGTGACTACAAGGCCTACCTCCAGTATCGGGTGGAAGGGCTTGCCGGGTCGCGAAAAGGGATGGTCTCCGAGGCCAAGGGAAAACCACCCTGGCAGCTGCAGGCAGGTGATCTCGTTGAAACCAATTACAAGGATGGCGCGGATCTCTGGAAAAAGTTGGCAAGCGGTCTGTGCTGGTATGACGCCCCCGTCGATTTCTTCCAGGTGCTCGACACCTCTTCCGGCAAGCTGGAACTGGCCCTCAACGCCCTCACGGCGAAGGGGCTTGCGGGCGCGGCCGACCAGGTCTATCTTCCCCGCTTTGCCCAGCTTGCCCTTTCGGGTGACGAAAAGGAATACCCGCTCCTGCTGGTCACTTATCGCAGCATGTCTCTGACCAATCGCTATCTGCCCAATCCTCCGTTCATGACCAAGAATCTCTGGGACTTCATGCTCAAAGGCCAGGAAGTCTTTGTCGAAATGAATCCCAAGGCCGCCCAGGCCCTGGGTGTGGGTGAAGGGAGCCAGGCCCGGCTCAAAACCCTCGAAGGGGAAGTAACCGTTCGCGTGCATCTCTTCGCGGGGGCGCGCGAAGGCGTTCTCTACCTCCCCGAGGGGTTGGGACATACGGCCTACGACCGCTACATCCAGGACAAGGGAGTCAACGCGAACAGCCTCATCGAGGTCCAGATGGACCCGCTGACCGGTCTGGGGACCGTCTGGGCTACCCGCGCTCAACTGCGCCGCGCATAACAAGGGAGTATGATCAGTGAGTGAACACCCAACAAGCGATTTGCTCTATGGCATGGTGATCGACCTGGACAAGTGCACCGGCTGTACGGCGTGCAGCGTTGCGTGCCAGGCAGAGAACAACATCTCGTTTCTCCCTGACGAATCTAACAAGACCCGGACGATCTCCTGGATGGAAGTCTACTGGCTGCAGAACGGCAAGGACTACCCGGACTACCAGTTCACCTATCTGCCGCGGCCTTGTATGCACTGCAACGCCCCCCACCACACTCCCTGCACCTTCGTCTGCCCCGTGAATGCCACCCGGCGGGACGAATCCAACGGGATTGTGAGTCACATCTATCCGCGCTGCATCGGGTGCCGGTACTGTATGGTGGCCTGCCCCTACCATGCGCGTAAATTCAACTGGTGGGACCCGGAATGGCCAAAGCCGATGGAAACCATGCTCAGCCCGGAAGTGAGTCCCCGTATGCGCGGGGTGGTGGAAAAGTGCACCTTCTGCCATCATCGTCTGCTGGCAGCGCGTGCCCAGGCCTACCTTGAAGAAGCAGAACTGGACAAGGTTACCTATACGCCGGCCTGCGTCGAAGCGTGTCCGACCAAGGCAATCACCTTCGGCAACCTCCAGGATCCGGACAGCGAAGTGGCCAAACTCTCCAAGGACAAGCGGGCCTTCAGGATCCTTGAAAAGCTCCACACCGAACCCAAGGTCTACTATCTCAGCAAGCACGAATGGGTGCATAAGCTGGGAGACATGGGCCTGTAGCCTTTTTGCGGAGATCTCCCGGCGATGGATCGCATTAGGGTCTTTCAGAATCTTTTTTCCATAGCATTTACCATCAAGAAATGAGGGGTCGAAATGGATAAGGCATTGATTCCCGATGGAGTGAAGCGCTGTCCGCTTCCCGTTTTTGCCCTCTGGGTGCTGCTCCTGTTGGGGGTGGTCGGCTGGGGCGTCTGGGCCGGGGGCATGGTTCTGTATAAGGCCATGAACCTCACGGGATTGAACGACTATTTCGGGTTTGGGTTCTATATCACCATCGACCTTGCCATCATCGCGCTGGGCGCCGGGGCATTCTTCACCGGTTTTCTCTATTATGGCCTGTCGCGCTTTTTCCCGGCTTTCAAAGAACTGGGCAAGGTGATCAACCTCTCGGTGGTCGTTGGGTTTCTGTGCTACACCGGGGCCATTGTCATTCTCCTCCTCGAACTCGGGCAGCCGCTGCGCTCCTGGTTCCCATACTGGCATCCGAACGTTCACTCCATGCTGACCGAAGTGATTTTTTGTATCACCTGCTATGCCATTGTTCTAACTATCGAGTATGCGCCCATCATCCTCGAGAACCGTAAAATCAATGAAGTTCGAGGGGCTCGCGTGTTTGGCCACACCCTCCACGAACTGATGGCCATCTTCGCCCTTACCGGAACCTTCCTCAGCTTCTTCCATCAAGGATCGCTGGGCGGGGTTGCCGGGGTGCTGTTTGCCCGTCCCTTTGCCTTTCGAACGGGCTTCTTCATCTGGCCCTGGACCTTCTTTCTCTTCGTGCTGTCGGCCATTGCTTCCGGACCGGCTTTCACCGCCCTGGTCTGTCGCGGGATCGAAAAGGTTTCCGGCCGGCAGCTGGTCGATCGCAGTGTCTACGAGTTGTTCGGCAAGATTGTCGCCGTGCTTCTCTCCTTCTACATCGTCCTCAAGATCATCGACACCCTGTACTGGATTTTCGTTCTGGCCCCCAGCTTCGGTTTCAAGCTCTCCGACTTCTATCTGGGACCGCACTATGGGTATTGGCTGCTGTTCACCGAGATCATCCTCTGCGGGGTGATTCCGGCCGCGGTTCTGCTTTCTCCCAAGCTGCGGCAGCGCAACGGCCTGCTTTTCGGGATGTTCATTCTCGACTGTATCGGCATCACCATCAATCGCTTCGTCATGACGGTCCAGGCCCTGGCAACGCCGGTGATGCCCTTCGATCGGTGGGAGATTTACATTCCGACCATCTATGAATGGGCTCCGGGGTTTGCCCTGATCGCCTACATCCTGCTGGTGATCTCCATTTCCCACCGGTATCTGCCACTGTTTCCGAGGGAACGGGAGTTGAACCCGATTCGCTAGGTCGGCTGGCTGGACAATGGCCACCATCGTCATCCCTCAGGGAGTGATGGCGGCAGGTGAGATTGAATCCCGGCCGCTCACCATCGATCGGAAGTAAAGTCCTGGCGCCTTATGGGATGCCTGACCGGTCATCCTCATGAGGCGCCGCCTTTTTGGGGGCAAGAATCCCCGGCACCACCCCATGTGAGCGAGCTGGAGAGCACGGCGCCTGACTCCCAGCCTTGAAAAACGCGTGATTCAGGTTAAGATGCCGGGGAGCGTCAAGAGATGCCGGAAGCTGCCCCTCGATCGGTACGAACGGCAGCACGATGGTGGCTGTCTCACTTCAAAGCGGCACGCTGCGGAGAGTCATGGCTGAGCGAGAGCATCTGCTGGGAATATTCGAGGGCAAACGGCATCAAAAACTCGTATTGACCGTCAGCGTGTTGATCTTCCTCTTCCTCGAGCTGCTGATCTACCTGGCGGCGGCAAGCCAATCCGGCCAGAAATCACGGGTCGTGATCAGCGACGGCAGCGGTGCCAGGGTCTACGAAACACCAGGCAGCGTGCTGACGAGCTACGAAAAGCTGGTGTTCGAGAATAATTTCGGCCCGCTCGCCAACTACCAGATCCGTGTCGATTCGGAGAATCTGCCCTTTCCCTTCAGGGCCTGGCTGTCGGCAGCAGTGGGTGTTCCCGTGGGGCTGATTCTGCTGGTCGCCTTCATCGTCCGCGCCTACCTGTCGCTCCTCCATGGTGACGAAAGTCACGATGAGCAAGCCGCAGAGACCGCCGCGGGGCCACAGCACCGCTTCGGGTCCTTCGTCCACCTTATTCGGAGCGTTTCTATCTTCCACCTCGGGTTTCTGGTGTTACTGGCCGTTCTTGTCCTGTGGATGGTGCCGAATCTGGTGCACGACTTCGGCAAGCTCAGCTTGCAGGCGGTGCGCGAATTTCGCTGGTTTTTTCTGGGACTGGCCGTCTTTCTCGCAGGGCTCGTGGTCTGGATCATTTACCTGCGCTACCGGCTTTCCCGGCAGATGCTCGATAATCAGCTCGATCTCGAGAAGTTCCGGGTGGAACAACAATTGCTATTAGAAGCCAAATCGCCTCAGCTCCTTCCCCGTCCGGCGAACGATGCCGAGGAGTCGTGAATCAGCTGACCTTTTTCTAAGGACTGTTAGCGTATGTGGTTACGTCGTTTGTTTGAGCGTAACAAGGAATCCGATCCGAAGAAGTCCTCCGAAGCCACTGATCCCGCGATCAATCGCGGGGTATTGTACCTGTACACGATTGTCGGGGTACAGATCGCAGTCGTCTTCGGGCTGGTGATCACCATCATGTTCATGGGCCGGGTGATCGCTACCCCCCTGTGGGTGTTTCTTTTTGCTCTGGCGCTGGGAATCGGAGGCTGCGTTTATATCTACCGTAAGGCCAAACGACAGTTGCAGAAGCTTCGCGACGCCATCCAGAAGGTCGATCTGTCCGACCGCAACTTCGAGATCAGCGTCATGGGGGGTTTGCTCACCATGCGCGTGGAGCAGAATCCCCGGCGACTGCTCGAAGCCCCTCCCGAACCCGGAACCAAACCCGAGGTCATCGTCGGACCGGAGGTGATTGCGGAACCGGAACCCATTGTCGAACCCGAGGTGATCATCGAAGCTGAAGTGGTCGACAGCCACCCGTCCCGCTGAGATGGTGCCACCCAGTCCCTCTCACGAAGTACACAGGAATTCTTCCGCCTGCCGCCGGACCACGACGGTGTCGCGCTGCCAGGCCAAGTCATCTTTCTGCGGGTGATCCAGGTTGTAATGCAGACCGCGGCTTTCTTTTCGTTGAATGGCACAGCGGATGATCAGTTCCGCCACCGTGGCCAGGTTTTGCAGCTCGACCAGGTCGCTGTTGAGGGGAATATTGGGCATGTGTTCCCTGATTTCCAGCGCAATCTGTGCCATATGATTCTGCGCCAGCGCCAGTCGCTTGTCGGTGCGCACAATTCCCACGTAGTTCCACATCAGGCGACGGATGACATCCCAGTTGTGGGCGATGAGCACCATCTCACTCTGCGGCAGTCCGGCATTCCGTCGTTTCGGGGGAAGGGGAAACCCGTGATGGATGGCAGGCAGCGAACGCTTTCGCCACTCTTCCAGGTGGCGGGAGCAGTGCTGGGAAGCCTCGTGCGCAAAGACCATAGCTTCGAGGAGCGAGTTGCTGGCCAGGCGGTTGGCGCCATGTAGCCCGGTGCAGGCGCATTCCCCCAGCGCATAAAGATTCTCGATCGTGGTTTTGCCCCAGCGGTCCGTGAGGATCCCGCCGCACATGTAGTGAGCCGCCGGCACCACCGGGATCGGGTCACGCGCAATATCGATGCCCAGGGAAAGGCATTTCTCATAGATATTGGGGAAGCGCTGCTGCAGGAAGGAGACCTCGCGATGGCTGATATCGAGGAAGACGCAGTCGTCGCCCGTTTTCTTCATTTCCGTGTCGATCGCCCGTGCCACCACGTCACGAAACGCCAGATCCTTCAAGGGATGATAGTGCTCCATGAAGGCCCGGCCGCGCCGGTCAATGAGACGGGCCCCTTCCCCGCGAACCGCCTCGGAGATGAGGAAATTCTTGGCTTGGGGATGGTACAGACAGGTGGGATGGAACTGGACAAACTCGAGGTTTGCCAGTTTGGCTCCCGCCCGGTAAGCGATGGCCAGCCCATCGCCGGTAGCCACATCCGGGTTGCTGGTATAGAGGTAAACCTTGCCCGCTCCTCCTGTACAGAGCAGCACGGCCTGAGCGAGAAAGGTGTGAATCTCGCCCCCCTGGCTGTCCAGCACAAAAGCTCCCCGGCACAAGTCCTGATGCTGGAGCGTCGCACTGCCAGCCTTCAGGGAATGGTGTTCGATGATGAGGTCGAGGACCAGATGGTTCTCAAAAATACTGATATTGGGATTGGCTTCGGCTGCGGCGATGAGCACCCGTTCCACCGCCTGGCCCGTCATATCATGCGCGTGCACGATCCGGTTGCGGGTATGTCCTCCCTCCCGCCCCAAGTCGAAGGGGGCCGTCTGCGAAGTGCCATGGTCGAACGGCACACCCAGTTCGGTAAGCTCCCGGATTCGATCCGGACCTTCACGCACCACCAGTTCCACGATATCGCCATGGCAAAGCCCATCACCGGCGTTAAGCGTGTCCTGAACGTGGAGTTGAAACGAATCATCGGGACCGAGGACCGACGCAATTCCGCCCTGGGCATAGTTGGTGCTCGTTTCGAGTTTGTCCTTTTTGGTTACCACGGCAACGGTGCCGCATTGCGCGGCCTTCAAGGCAAAGGTCAGCCCGGCGATGCCGCTGCCGACCACCAGCAAGTCAAATTGACTTTCCATCTCTGTCCACAATCCTCAACTCAGAAGTTAACACACAAAAGCCCGTCGCATCTGCCTCCAGCCCTCGAGGCAGGCGCATCCGAAAGCCTGGCCGTCTTGACAGGGCGTACTCTATTCGATATGGTCCGTCGTGTAAAGCTCGCTGGCGGCGTGGCCGTCGGGGCGGTCCAGCTCACTTTCGCCGGCGACGGATCATCGCCGCTGGCCGCGGTCTGGCGGGAAGGCCTGGTCCGCATTCAGTCAGAGGACAGATCTGCCCAAACAGGTGTCCACCCTCTTTTCGTCGTACCGGCCAAAGCCGGTATCCAGGCAATTTGTGGTTTCCGCCAGGGCATGCCGGAATGACGATCGGGGATAACGGCTACTTTATTCTGTAGCGTGGGACCTTGGCCATCGGTGGTTTTGGGAGCCGACCGGGAAACAATCAATGAAGCCGACAACGGCAGTGCTCGCACCTCATCCTCAAAATGGTTTCGGCCCCTTCGAAGTCGTCGCCTTCGACTGCGACGGCGTCCTGTTCGACTCCAAGGAAGCCAACGTCCGGTTCTACAGTCATATTCTGGCCCACGTCGGCAAGCCGCCGGTCCGGCCTGATCAGCACGAATTCATCCACATGCATCCCGTGCAGGAATCCCTGCGCTTTCTGATAGACGAGGGTCCCGCTTATGATGCTGCACGGCGGTACGCCCAGGGCCTCGATTACCGGCAATTCAACGCCTGCCTGCGGCCCGAACCAGGCCTGGTCGACCTCTTGAAAGAGACCCAGACCCATTATCATACCGCCCTCGCCACCAATCGCACGGTCTCCACCCGCGAGGTACTGGCCCATTTCCACCTCGAAGAGTACTTCGACCTGGTGGTTTCAGCCGCCGACGTGGCCTTTCCCAAACCTCATCCGGCAATCATGCAGACCATCATGAGCAATTTCCGGGTTTCGCCCGAACAGGTCCTGTTCGTCGGTGATTCCCAGGTGGACGAGGGGCTGGCCGAAGCGACCGGGGTTTTTTTCGTCGCCTACAAGAACCCCTGCCTGCAGGCCCACCTCCACATTTCTCATTTCCGCGAACTCGAGCCGGTGCTCTTCTCCGAACGCAGCCAGGCCCAGAAAGGGCCTGCCAGATAAGACCGGAAGGGAGGAAAGCTCGCCCTTGCCTGATCCTGCACCTCTGCCGCTGATCCTGGTGGGCGGCGTCCACGGAGACCGGCACGGGTTCAGACGCACCCTGCATTGTCTCGAAACCTTTCAGCCTGATCTGGTACTGGTTGAGCTCAGCCCTTTCGGCAAATCCTTTCGCGACCGGAATCGGCGCACCCTGCAGCAGACCTTCGCCCACAATCTGCTATTGGCGGCCCGGCACGTTCACCTGAGCCTTCGGGAGGCGCTCCTGCACCCTGAAATCAAGTCCATCCGGAGACAGCTTGCCCTGCCCTTCGAATACCGGGCAGCCCGGCGTTTCGTTCGGAACACCGGCAACCGTCTGGCGCTCGTTGACTCTTCTCTTTTCAGCCGCCGGATGATTGCGCATTGGCCGCAACTGATCTCTTCCTCAAACCTCTCATCCCTCCTCCTCCTTGCGCCAGACACCCGCCCTACGCCAGCCCAAACCTATGAGCGGGCGGCGCAGCTCATCTGTCAGGAACTCTACCCGCCCACGTTCACCGGCGAATGGCCGTGGCAGACCCGCGACGCACTGTGGCAAAGACGAGAACACTTCCTGGCCACTCGCATTCGGTCGGCCCTGAGAGAAACAGCCCCCTGGAGGGCGGCTTATCTGGGAGGGTGGCAACACCTCACCGGCGCAGGCCCCTACCCTACCCTGCGCGAACTCCTCGGGATCGATCGGCACTCCTGTTGGCTCCTGGATCGCGGCTTCCTGCAGTCCACGTAGGAGCTCGTGCGGGAACTCCCCTTTGTCAATCCAAACCACGCGGAGCAGTCCTCCGGGACCCCCGGAGACCCATAGAACGCCCCCACGTTAACCGACAACCCGCAACTCGCAACCCGCAACATGAAACAACGAATGACTTGCTTTTTTCTCGAAACCTGCTAAGGAAAGAACGTGAAAAATAGGATACCAGATAAGCCTTGGTCGTGCTAGGTGGGGAGCTAGCGGTGCCCTGTAACCCGAAATCCGCTTAGCGGGGCTGAATCCCCTTGGAAGGGCTTTGCTGGACAGATCGGTTTTAATTTCACTACCGATTGGACACCGCGCAACAGACGACTACGAACCCCGTCAGGTCCGGAAGGAAGCAGCGGTAAGTATCATCGGCTGTGTCGTGGTTTACTCTGATCAGGTGCTGGAAGGTGGCCGGTTTGCTTCAGTCGGTTCGACAAAGGGTGCACGGCCAGGGATTTTCCTTCGTGGATGCGCCATCCGGGAATCTCATCCTTTATGTAAAGTTGATCCTGACCGCGATCTTCTGGGGGGGCACTTTCATTGCGGGACGGATTGTCGCCCACGAAGTAAAACCTTTCTCCGCCGCCTTTCTCCGCTTTGTGATAGCTTCCGCCATTCTCCTCGGGTACCTTCTCAAGACCCACAAAAGACTGCCTCCGATCAACTCCAGGCAGCTTCTGGCAGTGACCGCCCTGGGCTTCACCGGGGTCTTTGCCTACAACGCCCTGTTCTTTGCCGGGCTGAAAACGGTTACCGCCAGCCGTGCTTCGCTGATCATCACCTCCAATCCGGCCTTTATCGCCATCTCCGCAGCCCTCCTGTTCCGCGACCCCCTGCCTCTCGGGAAAGCGCTGGGGATTATGCTGTCGGTGGCCGGGGCTGCGATCGTGGTCTCCAAGGGTCACCCACAGCAGATTCTTGCAGGGAATCTCGGTTTCGGTGAACTCTGTATTTTCGGCTGCGTGCTGAGCTGGGTGGCCTACACGCTGGTCGGCAAAGTAGCTCTCACCCGCCTTTCGCCCCTGGTGAGCGTCACCTACGCCTGCGCTATCGGCGCTCTCCTTCTGGCCCTGCCAGCTTTTTCCGAAGCACTTTACCCGAACCTGCCCAGCTATTCCTGGCTGGTCTGGCTCAGCCTCGCCTATCTCGGATTCTTCGGCACCGCCCTCGGTTTCATCTGGTACTACGAAGGAATCCGGACCATCGGGCCATCACGGGCCGGGGTCTTCATCAACCTCGTCCCCGTAAGCGCCATCTTCATGGCTTTCTTCTTTTTGAACGAATCCCTTGATGTTTCACTCACCCTCGGGGGGGCCTGCGTATTTGCCGGGGTCTATCTTGCTAACCGGGTTCGAGGGTAGCCCTGCCCGTATCACATGTCATTCGCCCGGGTCGGCCAGAGGGAAGCCGTCTCTCTCCTCCTTCGTACTCAAGCAGCGGAATCTCCCCGTTGCTGAATCCTTCTGAAAGCCCGGAAAGTTCAAGTTTCCTTCTTCCTGCCGACTCTTTCCACGACTTTTTCGTAATAATACTGGTTCTCTTCGAGCGCTACGGAACCTCGCCGGGTCATGTTGAGCTTCGTCACGAGGTAGTTGAGCTTCTTCATCTGCTTATACTTTTCCTGGGTGTCCTCGATGCCGGATAGCAGCTGCTCGGTGGTGCGGATCTCCCGGCGCAATTCGAGTTCCGGCGGAAGGCAGTTGGCATTCTTGAGAATCTTATAGGCCAGGCGAAGATCCGCCGGGAGATGACTGTCGTCTTCAAGCTTGAGAGGCTTTCCCCTGCCTGGAAGGTCATCGAACTCACCGTGCTCGATGGCTTCGCGGATACGCTCCTCGGCAATCTTGTCGAAAATGGCAAAGAGATTGCTCATATCAATCCTCTCTACAGCTTGCCCGGGGTTGGTGCTAAAATGGTGCCGAGCTGTTTCCTCAAATAACCCGAAAGGAGCACCTTTGCAAGCCTCCCATGATTCAATGCCCGTTCCTTTTCCGCCCCCACGGATCTGCATCCTCGGCGCCGGCAAATTCGGCCGCCTCGCTGCCGAGCGGCTCGGCCGGCGCTATCCGCAAGCATCCATCCTGGTGGTGGATGAGCGCCGGGAGATGCTCGAAGGCATCAGCCGGGATTTCGGGCTTCCCGTTCTGGCCGAAGCGCTGCACCAGTTTCTCGACACGCCGCGAATAGACCGGGAGACCTGGATTGTTCCCGCGCTCCCCATTCATTTTGCCTTGGAATGGCTTGTCCACGAATTGAACAAGATCGGTCGCAGCGACCATCTGCCGGTGCCAGCCGCGGTGCTCGACCAAATCCCCAACGCCTACCAGGCGGCGAGTGGCTCTCTTTGCGCGAGCTACGCCACCTTCATCTGTCCCGATAACTGTAATGAACCTGATCAGATATGCACGGTGACCAAAAGTCCGCGACCCGGGAATCTCTTCGAAGTGCTCGCCCGGATCGAGGTGGCGGGATTCCAGGTGCACGTGGTCCGCAGCTGGCAGCTTGCTCCGGGAGTCGGCGGGTACCCGGCGGAAAGCCTCAACAGGGTTCGAGACCGTATTACTGCAACTCCCAGAGCCCGCTGCCTGCTGGCTACGAGCTGTCGGTGTCATGGGGTGATCGACGCCTTGAGCTGGGATGGGACGGGAACGGGTTAGAGGCCGAGGAAGTCCTTCAGCCTTTCCACCACCGACCGGCTCGGCTCCTTTTCAACGGCAAATCCTTGAAGCTTCTGTCTGCTTTCCGCGACATCGTCCCAGAAGACCACTTCCCCCCCGGTCAGCCTCATAACCCTCAGAATCGCGGGATAGAGCTTATTCAGCACGTAATGCTTCGAGAGGGTCCCGGTGCCCTTCAAGTAAATATCCACCTCCTTGAAATAGATTCCGGAACCCCGGTGCAGGTGTGGAATCGACAGGACCGTTTCCACTCCCGGCAGCTCATGCCTGAACCCATCCCACTCCAGATGGCCAGCATAGTTATCCACCTGCTGCCAAGCCATGGCACTTGGGGTATCGATGAGAAACAGCAGGGAGAGATACTGGGGCTGCTGGCCGCCACCTTTGGGTTGCGAGATCTTGCAGAGGCCGGACAGGGGCTCGGCATCCGCCAGCGGCACCCGGAAATCGAAAAAAGCAAGCATCTGTTCTTTTTTGAAAAGCTCGACCAACTGGCGGTCCAGGTCAATCATGAGCTCAGCCCTTTCTCGTAGCATTGAACACTATATCTGGGTGAGACAGAACCTCACCGTTTCGACTTTTCTCTCAGAATATATCGTAAAATTGCCAACATCACTTTATCCTTTTCATGACCGCTCGCTTCTGCCAGGGAGCCTTTGGGGTCGCCGTCCTTGATTTCCAGATGATCAGAAGGCTTTCTCGGTTTCCAGCCGTGCCGGTGAGCCCTCAGCATCCCGTATTATGGACCCCTCCCTATTCCTTATGAATTCGGCAGCAATTTAATAATTCTCTTGTGCGAGCCGCAAATCATCTATCCGTTTAATACCCTCACCTATGTTGCCATCGATCTCAAGCATTCACTGTCGATTTCCGATGAGTCGTTCAGATATTTCACTCTTATCTAGTTCACCGATTTCAAAAAGACTGAAAAGATGTTCACGCGTCTTCAGAACCTGGGCATTCAGCCTCCTCAGATTGACGAGTTCAGTCTCCATGCTTCCAACTTGAGCTTTTCACTTTATTTTTATATATTGCGATTCACCTATCCAATAAAAGGGGGGCCAATGAAGCAGTTTGTTAAAGTCACCAAGGCACTCTCCGACCCTAACCGGGTCAAGATCGTGAAGATGTTGCAGCATCGCTCCATGTGTGTCTGTGAAGTCCAAGCTGCGATCCAGTTGGCTCAGCCTACGGTTTCGAACCATCTGAAGGTTCTTGAAGACGCCGGGCTAGTGACCTACAGCAAGAGCGGCCTGTGGGTCAATTATTCGCTGGCTGATGGGAAAAGCAATCCTTATGCAGCGACTCTGCTGCGCAACCTTAGACACTGGCTGGAAAAGGATCCGGAGATTCTTGACCTGACCGACAGACTCCCTGAAATAAACCGTGAACAGATCTGTAGGAAGTAATACCGACTCAGCGTAATCTCATGAATGGAGAAGGATCGTGGATGATAGGGAATTCACGCGGATTAGGGTTGGGCGGTTTGATGTCGGGATACTCGGGTTGAAGAAACTCATCGAGCAAGTGGCAGCAGCCCATGCAGGAAAGAATGATGAGGAAGTTGCGACGTTCATGGTGAAGGAGCTTTCTGCACGCAATTACATTCCCAATGGGGCAAAGGAGGAATATGGAAAGGCCTTTGTGCGGGAATTTCAGAGAGCTACCGGGCAGGAGGTGACTGGGACTCATCACCAAGGCGTGGACATCAAGGTGTTGGGGATGGGTTGCACGCAATGCAACAGCCTTGAGCAGATGATCATGGGACTGTTGACCGAACTGGATCTCCCTGCCAGCCTTGAACGCGTCGCCGACATCAAAGAGATTGCCCAATATGGAGTGATGGGAACCCCGGCTCTCATCATCAACGGCAAGTTTGTAGCCGGTGACAACACGATCCTGGGCAATCTGGCCGATGTGGTCTTTGGTGTTTTCATGTATTTTCCCACGCTGGTGGAAGTTCCCATCGCCAAAATGCTCCTATCTCTGGGGATGCATCGCGGACCCCTGATCGCCTATCTCATGGCGGACCCCGAGCTCAGCCTGCAGAGCATTCTCCTCACCGCAACCATTATCGGGAAAAAGAAGGCTTGGACGTACGTGGGATGGGTAGCTCTCTTCAGCACGATTTCAGGGCTCGTCTACAGCGCCTGGGTGGATGGAACCAGCGCGCTGTTGCTGGGAGGCTATCTTGCCGTGTTCCTCTTGCTGCTGGCATCGGCATTGTACTGGCTGCATAAATGTGACCGGGCCACCCCTGTGGTGAGCACAAGTGAGAGCTGGCCCATTTTGCCATAATGCAGGCAAATCCGCTTGCAGGGCTATTCTTATGGGCGCGGTCGCAACGTAGATATGGAAGTTCTGCTCGGCATTGTGGAAGAGTCTCGGCGTTCCTCGAAGGATGGAGTAAAAGCGATTATGAAAAAGACTTTCATTCACCTTGTTCTGATTTTCTTTGCGCTCTATTGGCATACGAACGGTTTTGCAGCTCATCCGGAGCCGGGCAACTCCCTTGACTCGGGAAAAGTGCTCCTGGCCAGCGCCCCGGAAGGCCCGCACATGCAGCTGGACGAAACCACCTTTGATTTCGGCGAAGTCCTTGAAGGGAGTATCGTCTCCCATGATTTCATCGTCTCGAACATCGGTACCGGTGTGTTGAAGATCGATCAGGTCGGTCCCACCTGCGGCTGTCTGAAGTCTGAATTTGACGAGTCGATCCCACCGGGAGGAGAGGGCCGGATCACCCTGACGGTGGATTTTGCCGATCATGAAGGACCTCTGGAAAGAACGGTGGGGATCTTTACGAACGATTTCGACAGTCCGGACGCCACCCTCAGCGTTAAAGGCACCGGCAAACCATTGCTCCAGGTGCGCCCCGGCGACAGCGTCTCCTTGGGAAGCGGCGGCAAGCAGCCGAAAAAAGCCTCCATTGACATCGTCAGCAACGGCGAACCGTTCCACATTCGCAATGTGGAAACCGATCTGCAGGGAAAGGTGGACTATCGCCTGGAAACCATAAGGAAAGACCGACACTATCGGTTGAATGTCTCCAATAAGGCCAAGGAAGGAACCTATAGCGGAATCATCAAGCTCAATACTGATCTCCGCGGCAAAAGTCAGGTTCTGATTCGCGTGACGGGGAATCTCGGCAATAAGCCGTCGTAAAGTGAACAGCCACGGCACTACGGGAGCTGCCCTGCCAGAAGCGGGTTCTTTGAAGGAAGATCACAGCGCGGCCCAAGGCCATAACCAAGAAATCACCGCAGGCGGCGCTGAGAGCGCCAAGGAAACAAGAACTTGGAGAAGAATCGTGACTGTGTGAGGGGGAGAATGGCTGTGCGTAGTCTGGTTGTGGAAGCGACCGCGCGAGCGTCAGTATCTTTGTGGCTTCAATGGAAAAACGAAAGCCTTAAAGAGGGAAATCGAACTTAGCACCCCTGATTGGGTTGGAGCCGAATTTACTAACAGGTACCCTTGAAGTTCTGTCTAACCATCTCCAGGAAGGCATCCAGGGTGGGAGACAGCCACTTGTCCTTGTGCCAGACCATAAGAACAGCTGCCTCAAGGGGGGCTTCGGATGATCGCAAAATACTGAGAGCGCCCGTCTCAACTTCCCGCCGAACCGCAACACTTGGCATCACGGTAAACCCCAGCCCAGCCATGACACAATGCTTAACGGCCTCGACACTGTTGAACTCCAGAGAATTGGCCAGCCTGATTTTTTCGTCAGCGAGCATCTTCTGAAACTTCAACGGGTAGTCGCAATCCGTTCTCGCATAAAGCAGCACCTGTCCCCGAAGATCCTGGAACCTGACAGAGGATTCTTTCGCGAGAGGATTTTCAGCATGGGTCACGAGAACCAACTCCTCGAAGCCAAGGACTTCGGTCTGCAGACTGGCCGCCTGAACCGACTCGGTTAAGAGAAAAGCCAAATCGATGGTTCCCGCACTCAATTCCTGCGAAAGCGTTTGCACGGTACAGCTCTGGAATTCGAAGCGTACCCGCGGATAAGACTTCTGGAATTTCACCAAAACCGGAGGCAGGTAGTAGGTGGCGACGGTTTGAGGAATGCGAATGGTCAGCGACCCCCGCAACTCCTGTTGGCCCTTGATCTCCGCATAGGTCTCCTCATGGAAGGCCAGAAGCCTTCGAGAGTACTTCAACAGCTTTTCACCGGCATCGGTCAGGACGATCTGCTTGCCCAGGCGATCAAAGAGGGGAAGCCCCAGTTCGTCTTCGAGCGCCTTGATCTGGGCGGAGACCGTTGACTGGGCATAATGAAGCACTTCCGCAGCACGATTGAAACTCAGGAGGGTCGCCACTTTTTGAAAGGTCTTGAGTTCTCGTAGTTCCATGGGAACGGTGCCTATCGCAGCTTTCGATTGCGCTGATCGGAATGAATCGTTTGACTGTGGCTTACGCCCTCAATATCCTCGGAACTGCCCCAGGGCCAAGTCGCTCATTTTGGGTCAAAAGTGACGCTTGAACCTAGCATTGATGAGGCGACATGACAAGACAAATGGCCGGGAATGGAGGCGGGAATAATTCAGGGTGGACTTCAGGAAAGGAGAACCCATGTTGCCAGAGCACTTGAAGAAGAGTTTCGTAGACTTTCACAATACAATGGTTGCCAACGGTATCCTGGATCCCAAGACAACGGTAATGATTCAGTTGGGAGCAGCCATGGCGATCGGTTGTTACCCCTGCATGACTGCGCTCACCAGGGCTGCCGAAGAAAAAGGCGTCTCGGAGGCTGAAATGGGCGCAGTTCATGGGGTTGCCATGGCGGTCGCGGCCGGAGCGGTATTCAACCAATATCGTGAAATCTGCAAGGCGTTGGAACAGGAATAGCCAGGTTTGCCGGTCTACGGCGTTGCGAGCAGCAGCCGAACGCCCGAGGATGAAGCGCTGGGGGCAAATTGCCAGGGGCTATAAGCTAATACCCCCGCCTCCATGGGAATGCTCCCCAGCGTTCATCCAGGAAGGCTTCAGGAACAGCAGGCCCCACTCAAGCCTTTCACGTTCCGCTCCCTGAACCATTCAGCGATGAGTCCGGCGGCACACCCGACCCCGGCATCAACTTTGATAACCGCGAGAGGGCAGTTCCTGGCACAGGCGCCGCACTCCATGCAGGCATCGCGGTCAACAACGCGCACCCGTTTCCCCACGAGTTCGAACACCTGGTGCGGACACACTTCCACACACCGGCCGCAGCCGGCACAACCCTTCGGCCGGAATTCAAGGGTCGTTGCGTTCTTGAGATAACGGAATTCTTTCATCGGTCCTCCTCGATGTTTCTACAGGAACCTTCCGGCCAGGACCAGCAGGAAGCTGACCACCAGGGCACTCCCCATGGCAGGTATGGCAATGCGCATTTCCTTCTTTACGCCGGAGCGGGAAGTAAAGGGGGTGGCACCGGTGAAGTTCAGAGTGTAGAAGGCGCTGACCGCAGGTAGCGCCAAGAAGGCGGCAAAGGTCACCGGCATGCTCCAATCGCTGCCCCCGGCAAGGAGATACAAGGCTGTGCTCCAGATCAGCCCAACAACAACGCCTTTAATGGAAAAACTGCTTCCCGGAAGCCAGGGGAGGAGCAGCGGTCCAAGGACGGTACCGGCCAAGATTGCGCCGAGATAAGCGATGCTTGCCATGATGCCCGCTGAAGGACCGCTCAGGAGAGTTCCCAGGACGAACAGGCACAGAGCGATGAGTGCCGTCGACTTCAGGGCCAGAACCAGCTCCACCGGCACCAGGACCAGCCGTTCCAGGAGGGTGAAGGTCAGCTGCCGCATGGCTGGCGTGGCAACCATACCATTTGCCAGATATTCCGGGAGGTCATTGGCTCGGATGGTCGCATAGCTGATCGAGAAGCCGGTGCGCCTGGCCACCTCGTAGGCTGCCACGCCGGGCGCACCCAGGATCGGCAGGAGCAGTCGCCGATGGTTGACAACCTTTGCCAACCCGGTCGCACCGATCCGCCGAACCAGTTCTTCCGTACCGAAGGTTCCCTTTCCCGCCGCGCACCACACATTGATGCCGAAGGTTTCAAGTACCAGAAGCCAGGCGTTGCGGCCGACCATGGCCGAACGAACGATGTCAAAGCTCATTTTGTAGTTGGCAGTGACCAACACCGGGTCATCCGGCGTGGGATGACCGAGGGCATAGAGGCCGGGGGGGACGGTATAAGTCATGCGGCCGATCGTCCAACGCGCCTTCCAGGCTCCCAGGCGGTCACTCAGGAGGATTTTGGAGCTGATCCGCGCTACCTTCCCCACTCCGGTCATCAACCATTCCTGAAAACCTGGTACCGATTCATCCATTCTGCCGCCACCGGCGGCTGCCGGCGGTCCTCAACAGGGGGGCTTGCCGGTTTCGATTGTCGGGACGTCACAACACCCGGAAATGACCTCGCCCTCTTGATCGTTCGCGATTTTTCTGATGTCTGGGATCTCCACGGATGCCCTCCACTCATATTTAATTGCAACATGCAAATTGTTGGGGACTATTGGGTGCAGCAGCCTGATTTGGTCAGGGCTTCGTTGAGGATTTTCAGCGACCCGACCACGGTATCGCGTTCAAAGGGAGTCATGGCGGAAAATATCCGTTCCAGCTTTTCAACCATATAACGGTCGATTGCCTCCAAGGTCCGCATTCCTTCCTCCGTCACCCCCAGCAGGTTCACCCGGCGATCATCCGGCGACACCTGACGCACGATCAGCCCCTTGGCTTCCAGGCTTTTGGCCTGCCTGCTGAAAGTGGTGATGTCCATTCCCAACTCTTCCGCCACCTGCTGCATGGAAGGGTTCCTCTTTCGGTGAATCTCATACAAAATGTGGCTCTGCACCATCGAGACCTGTCTGCCGCAACACTCGTCACAGCAGGAGGCGTTCAGCAACCCGAAACGGCGCACAAAAATCTGGAAAATCTCGCGGACTGACTGCATGCCTCTCCTCTCGAATAAGTCTTATATCGTTTATATTTGTATTATGCAACTATTTCCCGAGAGAGTTGACCACAATTCTAGAAGCTGATGCCGGAACAGCGGAATGATGCTCAGGGTGAGTATCGGATCTTCTTCGCTTTCTATGCCTGCCAGTCCCGAAACGGGTGACTCTCCGGCCTAGCCCGAGTTTCCTGGCTATTGGGGGCTATACTGGATAAAGTGTTTAAATCCAATAAGTTGGATGGAGTCAAGCCTATCCCGTAAAGAACCCCACCCAAAGGGCGGGGCTTTGATTCTACTCCCCCTCTGGGGGCATTGGCCATGCCCCCAGAGGGGGCTGGCCTTAGTTGTGCCGGCTCTGGATGTATCAACTGCCCATGGTTAACTGCTCTTCGACGCGCTCCTGCTTCTCTTGGTACCTGACATACTTGCGGACTATGTCCGCCTCAATCCCTACAGTATCGACACAGTACCCTTTTGCCCAGAAATGATTTCCCCAGTAAGGCCTTTTCCGAAACTCACGGAACTGTTTGAAAACCTTGATCAATGTCTGTCCTTTCACTCGCCCCACAGATCCGATATTGCCACTTTGGGCGGAATCATCACGATCAGCTGGACGTGATCCCTTTTCACGTTCAATTCGATCACTTCACATCCTGCATACTCACATATTGCCTGGATGCCACCATGAACTGCGTCTCGCACCGGCCCCGTTAATACCCGGTACCGATACTTCGGCACCCAAACTATATGATACTGGCAGTGCCAAATCGTATGTGATAATTTGCGGAACCTGCTCACTGCTATCTCCTTCTCCCAGAGGTTGCGGCAACAACTCAGGATCGGAGATAGCAGCTGGGTGGCCCTTTGGCCATGCCCATTCGGGACCGGCATAACCAGTCCACATCACCACGCGCATAGCGCGTGGGTTTCTACGTCCATCTCAATCCGGACATCAGATCAAAACACACCTCGGTCCAGCGACCGGTACTGAATGGCTTCGAGAAGGTGGTGCGGGGCGATATCGTGCTGGTAATCCAGATCGGCGATGGTGCGGGCGACTTTGAGGATGCGATGGTAGGCGCGGGCGCTCAACCCCAGCTGGCGGACGGCTCCCCCCAGGAGTTGCTCACCAGCGCTGTCCAGGTGGCAATGTTTCTTAAGGTGCCTGGGTTTCATGAGAGCGTTGGCGTAAATGCCATCCCCGGCACCGCGTTCGAGCTGGCGCTTCCTGGCGGCCACCACCCGTTCCCTGATGGCGGCCGAGGGTTCGGCTGGGACATTCGAACGCAGATCGTCGTAGCGCACGGCCGGCACCTCGATGTGCAGGTCGATCCGGTCCAGGATGGGCCCCGAGATGCGGCCCCGGTAGCGGGCAACTTGATTTGCACCGCAGTTGCAGGGCCGGTCGGGCGAGCCGAAGTAGCCGCACGGACACGGGTTCATGGCCGCTACCAGCATGAAGCGGGCGGGATAGGTGAGAGACATGGCGGCGCGAGCGATGGTCACCTGCCCGTCTTCGAGGGGCTGCCGCAGCAAGTCGAGGATATTGCGGCGGAATTCCGGGAATTCATCCAGGAAGAGCACCCCGTTGTGCGCCAGGCTCACTTCTCCGGGGCGTGGAATGTGACCGCCGCCGATCAGGCCAGCATCGGAGATCGTGTGATGCGGTGAACGAAACGGGCGCTGCACGAGAAGCGGCTGATTATTGAGCAACCCGGCCGCGCTGAACACCTTCGAGGTCTCCAGGGCTTCTTCATAGCTGAGCAGGGGCAGGACTCCCGGCAAACGCTGAGACAGCATGGTCTTACCGGCTCCCGGGGGCCCGATCAGCAGGAGGTTATGACCGCCAGCGGCGGCGACTTCAAGCCCCCGTTTGGCATGTTCCTGGCCTTTGACCTCTTCGAAGTCCATGCTTTCCATGAGGGCTGCATTCCAGATGGTCTCCCGGTCGATGCACACGGGAGCGATCTCCCGAGAGCCATTGAGAAACTCCACCACCTCTGCCAGGTGCTTCACCGGCACGACCGCCAGCTCATCGGCCACTGCCGCTTCCAGGGCGTTATCCTGCGGGAGGAGCATCCGGCGATAGCCGCTCTGGCGGGCGTGAACGGCCATGGGAAGACAGCCAGTAACCGGCTTGACCCGGCCGTCGAGGGCGAGTTCGCCCACCAGGATCGTCTCTTCGACCATCTGCCGGTCGATCATGCCCATGGCACACAGGATCCCGACCGCAATGGGGAGATCGAACCCCGCACCTTCCTTTTTCAGATGCGCCGGAGCCAGATTGACCGTGATCCGCTCCGCCGGGAAATGGTAGCCGCTGTTTTGCAGGGCAGTTTTGACCCGGTCTTTGCTCTCGCGGACGATGCTGTCGGGCAACCCGACGGTCGCGAAATAGGGCAAACCTGGAGATAGGTCCACTTCCACTTCGACAAGCAGAGCGTCAATCCCGAGCAGGCTGCAGGTGTAGGTTTTGGCGATCAATAGAATATCCTTATGAAATGATGGAGTTTCCAGAGCTTGAAGTATTAATGTCATAAATCAGGGAGGATAGCAACAAGACTCGGTGGAATCTAGATTGGAGATTGACCTGGAGTGGGTTGCTGGAGAAGGTCTCTGAAGGCGTTTTTTGACGGCAAAAGATGCGTTCTAAGGGCAAGAAAGGCCCTCTTGTTTGAATGAATGTCATAAATGGCAGGGTCTTAGCTTGGCCCGCGCCCGCCTGACCGCCCAATACCTGACCTGAACTCCCTTGGAGAGAAACCGCTGATCAAAAGCCCGGGTAGGGGAAACCCTGTCGTCCGTGCGAGGATGGCTTCCCTTTTTCCACTGCTCCCGCGAAGCTGGTGATTACTCATCACAACGTACTGAGACTCGATGCTAACGCCATGAAGGTGGTGGGCGGAACGGGGGGGCTCCATGAATAGGCTTGTCATGGAATTCGTAAGGCGCGATGAACTCCCGCCGAGAGACAATACCCTGTTCATCAAAATCCACTCTAAGAAAATAACGATTTGCCGGATTCAATGGCTTGCCCGATCCCAGTCCTCCGGGAGATATCAGGACCACTTCATACTTTCTCATATACATGATTTGCCTCCCGCCGCCCAAGACCTCGTCCGGCGGCCCCAGCATTGTCAGGACCTCCTCCCATGTAGTCTCCCCTGGGATAATGTGCGAAGCGGTCTCTTGATTCAAATTCACGCGAGAAGAACCGGACCCAACGTATATGCAGCCGCTGAAAGCAACGCTCAGAAACACACCCCAGACGATATAAACCGTCAATCTCCAATGATTCAAACTCGTGCCTTTCGAGGAATTGATCAGGGCATGGTGCTTCCGCATGCAACCCCTTCCGCTACCTGGCATCTTACTGAGACCATCAAACGACATGCTTTGATTGACGTCTTCCCGGGAGAACTTAACCTGGCCCCATTGCCACCGGCAAGGGTTTTAGGTGACTCCCGGTTTCAGATGAGGATAGAAACCCGTGCGCTATGCGTAATAACATGCTCAAACGCACGCCGCGCAGGGTTGGAAATGAGGACCTGACCGTTTCCAATCGAAATCTCCACGCGCTGAAAACGTGCCATGCCCAAGTCCTTTACAGTGTAAATCAGGGCAAGTTGCCGGTGAGACCGCACTCTCAGATCACGCACCAGAGGGGGGAGCGACGAATAGCAGGACTTGCCACAACGCCTCCGATGAGATCAATCAGTATGAGTCCTGCCCGATGGTGTGACTCGAAGAGGAGAAGGTGTGGGGCAACCGAAGAATGGCCTCCCAGTCCGTTCGCAGTTTCATCGCCGACCGCTCGCATGGAAGCCTTGAAAAGCTGTGGATGTGGAGCATAATGAGCCCTGATTGTGCTCGCGGAGTTGCATCGGGGCCCTAGTGATTCTCCTCGCCGGATGCACTGCCTACAGACTCTTGCATTCGACGAAGTTTGAGACGCCAAAGTTCGAGTTTTCTGGCTACGTGATCAAGCGGATCACAGCCAGACAAGCTGAGATCGATTTCCTCGTCATGGCGGAAAATCCCAACCCTGTCGCCATCAAGGGCGTTTCTGCCGATTACGAACTATACCTCGACAACAGCAGGTTCGCTGCCGACGAAGCCGTCGCCGTGTAACTGCCCCCCGGGAAGGAGACCATCGTCACCGTCCCGGTCATTGTCTGCGAGGAATTGCTGAACGCTATCGGCCCGGCGATCCAATGGTTTTTGTCCAGTCAGAAATCCATGCCGATCATGGTGAAAGCCAAGGTCTACGTAAACCCCAGAGTGTATAGCGACGCGGAGGAGGGCTTCCTTCCCCCCTTCCAAAAATGCATAAGCGAGACAATAGACATCCCCTGCCGGAGGACGAAATCAACGATGCGCGAGACAGACTTGAAAAGGCCATCCGAAGCCTTTTCTGAAATCGCGTTAGGGGACGGCCTCTATATTCTACATTTGCTCAAGATCTTGAACATGGCAGAAAGGTATCATACCAAGACAAACCAGATGAATGACAATCGTGTTTTGATAAATAGAGGAGGTGTCTTTTGAAGCCGCAACCTCTTCTGAGGTGGTCCTCAGCGCTGCTGTAAACGTGAGCTAAGGAGGAGTGCTAAAGCATGAGCAATACCTTCGAAGGAAAGGCGTGCATCGTCACCGGCTCGTCCAGCGGGATCGGACTGGGTCTGGCCAAAGAACTGCTTCGGCGTGGCGCCGTGGTCTACATGTCCGGCTGGCGCGAAACCAATCGGGAGAATTTGCAGACCACGGCGGACCTGCTGAAACAATACCCGCAGAAGGCTTTTTCCCAGGAACTGGACGTGCGTGAGGAACAGGGCGTGACGGACTATATCGCCGGCATTGCCGCCAGGGGCCCTATTGATTACCTGTTCAGCAATGCCGGCGTGGCCATGCAGACGCCGTTTGCCAGGGTGGATCGGACGACCTGGGAGAGAATCCTCAGCGTTGACCTGTATGGCGTCGTCTACGGCGTGCAGGCGGTGGTGCCGGCTATGCTGAAACAGGGACATGGGCACATCGTCAATACCGCCTCCGTCGCGGGCCTCGTTCCGCTGCCTTACCAGACGGTCTATTGTGCTGCCAAATACGCCGTCGTAGGCTTCAGTGAAAGCCTGCGTTATGAACTGGAGCCTTATAACATCAAAGTCACGGTGGTCTGTCCCGGTGCCGTGGCCACGCAGATCTTCCAGCGGGATATGGATTATAAGGTCCATGAGGAACTGGCCGTTCCTGAAGAAGCGATCACCATCGATCAGGCTGCCCTGGAGATCCTGGAAGGGGTCGAGGCCGGCCGCGGGATCCTTCCCATAACCGACTTCGCGCGGGCCATGTACGAAAACATCCGGGCGGACCCTGCCAAGAATGATGACGTCATGCGGTGGCTGGCGAAGAAAAGGCGGCAGGAGTTTATTGCCCAGGGTCTTCTGGATCGCTGATGAGCTGCTGCGGGGCCGGAACGAGGGAGGAGGAGCAAGGCAGAGGGGGGACAGGATGTCCTTGTCGAGCGCTTCGGGGAGCTGGTGGGGCGGGGAGCGCAGGCGGCGGTCTATGCCCGGGACGAGGTGGCCGTCAAGGTCTATGACGCCGGCTATCCCAAGGAATATGTATTCCATTCTTTCCCGGTTGGGGGCCTCTGCCAACACTCCTCAAGCTGAGCAAATCATTTGCGTTGAAGTCCTGCCCCTAGCCATGATATTATTCTTTAATTCCTGTTGACGTCTCCTGTGGTTTGATGTCATCCCGTCGACAGCACTCAGCAGATCAGCTTCTTTGAAACCCTGCGTTCGATCGCAGCCACGTACTGCTTCGACTTTTGAATGAGGCTCCTAAACAAGAACAACTTCTATAGTCAGCCAGAATGTCGGTCTTTGAACCAAGTAGCCATGGTCGCCGCATAATCTTTGACGATGCGGCAGGAAGAAAACCTCATCACTTCGTCCACAGGGAGGAAGGGAAATGAAGAGATCAGCCGTTGTTGGTATGATTACCGTCGCTGCCGTCATCTTGGGGGCGTTTCTTCCCGTTTTCGACGCTGCGGCCTGCACTCGCATGTTCTGGAACACCAACGGCAAGGTAATGCTCTCGGGGCGAAATATGGACCTCGACATGGATGATCTGCCAGTTTTCTATGTCTTTCCCAAGGGGATTAGCAGGGACGGGGGTCTTATTGACGACAACAAGTCTGCCACCTGGACTTCTCAGTACGGCAGCGTCGTAGTAACCCATTTGGGTCACTCCACTTTTAGCGCTGAAGGGGTGAATGAAGCCGGACTGGCCTTTCACTCCCTATGGCTGAGTCCTACTCAATTCGAGGAACGAGAGAGAGGGCCAGACAGGAGGCCGGGCGTCGCTCAGGGGAGATATGGTATCTATCTTCTCGACAATGCCGCTAATGTGGGAGAGGCGTTGAAGCTCATGTACGCAACCCAGCTTGTGCAGGAAGAGGTGGCTGGTAAGAAATTCCCCCAGCACTATGCGTTAGAGGATGCATCGGGCGACTCGATGGTAGTCGAGTTTATAGAGGGCAAGATGATCGTCTATTATGGAGCTGAATACAACGTCCTCACCAACGATCCTCCCTTCGACCAGCATACTATAAATTTGTGGCACTACCGGTATTTCGGAGGGGCTGACCCATTGCCTGGCGACTGCAATCCAGCCGCCCGCTTTGTCAGGGCGTCAGCGTTCCTGTCAACACTCAATCTTTCGGTCACCAATCCAGCCGTTAAGCCGGATTACCTCTCTGCCATGTTCCTTGCAATCCGCTCCATGTCGGAACCATTTGGCGTGTTCCAGTTTTTTGAAGGCGTGCCTGCGCCTATACCTGCCTGGCCAACCCTCTGGACCCTTGTTTACAATTTGACCAGCAAGAAGATCTATTTCAGCCACAACCTTGTGAGAAATAACTTCTGGATCGATATGCGCAAACTTGATTTCACGGAAGGTGCTCCCATCCTGATGTTGGACGCTAAGAGACGTGGCTTGGCAAGAGAAGTGTCGAAGTTGTTCAAACCCGCACCATAGCGCACGTCCACGGAATAAGGGATCGTCCAAATACAGGTGTTATTTTTTGATACGAGCGAAGGGTGGGCTGTGCCCACCGGCGGCACCACTGGTGGGCACAGCCCACTACAAAATGGCATGATTATTTTTTGACAGTCACTGAGGTGACCATAACCCACGCGGCGTCATTCCCGCATGTTTCTGGCGGGAATCCAGGAAAAAAGCCCGGATGACCCCTCCTCGCTTATAGGCTGCGGGGACAGGCTTCGCGGGCATGACGGAAAGTAATTGGATACCTTTTCATGTTGAGCGGTACTTCGGGTTGGAAGGCTTCAGGGGGCGCCAGAACCAAACCGGGCTCAAAACCGGTCTGGCGGATGGCCAAAGACCAACCCGTCGACAACTCCAGCTACCGCCAGTCGATTACCGCCCGGTTCTTTTCCGGAATCCGGTGGTAGCGAAACCTGGGGTAGCCGATCATGACCGCCCCGAAGATCTCATGGTCGGAAGGCAGTCCGAGGTAGTCGGGGATCCTTCTGTCGGAGCCGGCGGCGTTGATGAAGAAGCCGGCCCAGCAGGTGCCCAACCCGCCGGCCTGGGCCGCCAGTTCGAGATAGGTCAGAGCAATGGCACAGTCCACCCGAGACCAGGGATTTTCGATTGAAGCATGGGCGACAATCACGTGCGGAGCGTCACGGAGGATGAGGTCCAGGCCCTGGTCCCAAGCATCGACAACCCCCTTCAGATAGCTCACCTGGGAGGGCCTCAGGATGTCGGCAACCAGGCCGGCAAGCCTCCTCACGTCTTCCGACCGCTCCACCACCAGCCAGCGGACCGGCTGCCGGTTGCCGGCGGAAGGGGCCCACCTGGCCGTGTCGATGACGTGTTCCAAAGCCTCGCGAGGAACCGGCGCGGCTTTGAACTCGCGGATCGAGCGCCGCATCTTGAGAGACTGTTCCAACGCTTCCGCGCTCACGCTCCTATCCTTCTGGAAAGGCAGGCACCCGGTTACCCGCGAGTGGGACAGCGCTTCCGTGGGGCAGACGGCCACGCAATGGCCGCAGGCGATGCAGCGTCCCTCTGCATCGGCAGTCTCCTCGGGAAAGGCCTCGCCTTCCAACCTGATTATTCGCGCAGGACAGACCTCGGCACAGATCCCATCCCGCTTGCACTTATCGACATCCACCTGAATCAAGCCCATCCTCACTCCTCAATCACCAAGCTTCAGGAAAATAGAGTGGCCATCAGCCCACATCGTCATTCCGGAATGCTCCCAGCCTAAACCGCTTCAGAGAGCTGCCTTCCCGCTCCTTCTTTGCCGGGCATTATTCAAGAAATATTCGTCCCTGCCTTTCGCGTCTTCGGGATCGAAGGCGTTGCAGCAGGCGCCTTGACGGTCGGCGTCGGTAACGAAGACGATTCTCTCATTGGCTGCGACTCCCTTGAGAATGCCGCGAGCGGACTCTTCCGGGGTCAAGGCAAAATCCGGAGCGCCGCCGACCTTATCCCAGATGGCGGTAGCGACCGTCCCGGGGATGACGGTGGAAAGGCGAATATTGTCGTCCCAAAGCTCATAGCGCAGGGCACAGGTGAGCGCGAGCAACGCGGACTTGGTGGCACTGTACAAGCTCTGATACGCCATGGGGGAAAAAGCGATGCCGGAGGCGGTGTTGGCGATATGTCCGCCCCCTTGGGCCCGCATGACCGGCAAGACCGCCCGAATTCCGTAGAGCGCGCCATAGAAGTTCACGTCAAAAGCAAACTTCCAATCGGCATCGGTGGTTTCGTCGAAGGCTTTTGACAAACCGAGACCGGCATTGTTGAAAAGGAGATGAATCTGCCCGCCCCCGAACTCCGCCGCCTGCCGGATCATCGCCGCCACGCTTTCCTGCTTGGTCACATCGGTTTGAATTGCCAGCACTCTTCCGGGATAGGCCGCATCGAGCCTCGTGCTTTCAGCTTTCAGTTTTTCGCCGTTCAAGTCCGCCTGAATGACGGCCTTCGCGCCGAACGAGAGCATGCCATCGCACAGTGCCAGTCCGATTCCTGAGGCTCCGCCGGTAACGACCGCGACTCTGTTTTCATAATACTCATTCATGGCTCAAATCTCCTTCTCGTGACGACTGCCTTACTCCAGCACGCGTCCCCGCGCGTCAATCAGGATCATGCGGCCCTGCATCATGATGACCGGGGCCATCTCGATTACCGGCAAATCCGCCAGCGCCTTGATGATATGGAATTGCATCGGATTTTGCTCCCACGTCAACTCGGTCCACTGGAGTCTGCCGGAACCCGTCCAGGCGCTGCTGGTCTCCGAGCGCATGGGATAGAGGGTGGGTTGACTCACTTCCGCTCCCGGGCCGCCCAACTTTTGAACATAGCGCCACCCGAGGGAGTTCACATCTCTTTGCAGAGGCTTCACCTGCTCTTCGCTCATGGGCTGGGCCCCCGTCATTTCCATTTGCAGGAAAGTGTGGCCTTCGTAGCTGGCACAGGTACGGTACGTTTCGCCAAGGATGTGCAAATCTTCGACGTCGGCATAGATCTTCGGCATGCCCATCTGGTTTCCGGTCAGGATGGGCGTCGTTTTATTCTCCCACACCACCAGGGCAAAATCGCCTTCCACCCGATCGCGGCGACCGTTGAAACGTACCGGAGCCGATACCCAGACCAGGTTGTAATAGGACCCCGCCATCCAGTCGATCTGACGGCACTGCTGGTAGGATATGCCCAGTTCCGGCTTTCTCAACTCGAAACTTTCCGGCAGATAGTCGGAAAGCCGATCTCCATCTGTAGTAACCGTGAAAGCCAGGGTGACCACCTCATGATAGGCGGCCTTGGCATCCGGATCAAACACCGACCCGCCAAAATGGGCCGGCATACGGTAGCACTTGTTGTCTTCAAATTTGAACATGGTCAGCCTCCTGATCCTTTGTGAGTTTTGAAAACCCGCATGGTGGCGCGCTCGTCACGTTAGCTCCGCTCCGCCCATCTCTACCGCGACCTGGTCGGCATCAGGACAACGCCACGCAAATAAGGGCTCAGACACGTTTCGGCTCGTTCCCAAGCTCCAGCTTGGGAACGTAGTCCTGGAAGCTCCAGCTTCCAGTGGCCACGAGTCACGCCAAGCTGGAGCTTGGGAACCAGCGAACCGGCGATGTGTGTAGACCATTCACACTGCACTATGTCATTTCCTGATGAGTCCTTAGTTCATCAGACTCAAATTTTCCCTTCAGGCCAATCCCTCCTGTTCTGTAGAGAATAACAGCCAAGGTCTTCGTTAGAACAGGGTAGTGAGGCGCAGAGTGAATACGTGAGCGGGTGAAAGATCCGGGCGCTGTCCCGGATTGGGGATATAGGTGTACCCAAACTGCGGATGCAGTCCGAAGAACCCGCGGCCCACCGGAAAGTAGAAATTCGTTTGGTATACGGCCTGAAACATGAATTCGGTATTTCTGAGATCATTGGAGGCCGACTTCACATCGGGATAGAAAAAAACGCCGGCACCCGGGCTGTCGTTCAGCCAGGAATAGGCGACGCCGATGCTGACTTGATCGGTGGGCCGTCCGGGGATGAGGCGAACGCCGCTCAGACCGGCGCCAAGATAGGTATTGACTTGCCGGGACTCGGAGCTGGTGTGGCCGAACTGAAAGTAGCCGACGAAACCGGCGTTGTCGACGCCCGGATGAAGGTACCAGAGGCGTTGAGCGGCAAAGAGATAATAGCCCGTGGCCGAGTCTTCGGTGGTGAGCGCGGGCGTGTAGGCCTCCCCGGTCTGCAACCAGCCGCCGAGGCCGATCCTCCCCGGCATCTTTTCTGCACCCGCGACCCAGGAATACCCCAATTCACCAAAGTGCGCGTAGTAGCCACTGAAGCTTGGGGCGCACTCAAGCCCGGTCTGTATGCCCCGCATGGCACTGGCATCAAAAATGCCGTAGGAAGCATAGAGGTCTTTGGTCGGGGCAACGTGCACCACCGCCCCGTAGGCGGTGTTGTAGTAAGAGGGCAGCCTGCTGAAGAGGGTGGGATTGAGGCCAACCGGTACAAAAAGCAGGTTGGTGATGTCCGCGCCATGACGCCAGGGATCACCGGTGATGACCGGCACCTGGAGGTTGCCGAAGATGCCCGAGCCGTTCATCTTGCCGATGTGGAAGATCAGCTTGTCATCGAAAAAATGCTGATTCCACCAAAGTTGGTAGAGCTGCTGGCGATTGCGGGGGGGATTCACATCCTCGGTCGTGAACTTCTGAACGGAGCCCGCGGCATCGTTTACCGCCCCCCCGGTCGCTTCGAGGAATTCGATGCCCAGCGTCCCTCCCGGAAGGCAAAAAGCCTTCCCGGTATCGAGCGAAGCGTGAATTCCCAGTGCCAGATTGAGATACGTTGCGTTAGGGTCGATCCCGCCCGAGGCGACCCAGGTGAACTCGGGAATGACATAGCCGCCGAGGTTGAGGCCCCATTCATCGGGCAAGCCCAGCATGCGTCCCAACTGATCCCAGCCGGCAAAGGTATAGGCCGCCTGGGGGTTCATCACGATTTCTCCGGTTCTCGGACGAACATCCGGCGTGCCGTCCGCGGCGACCGCCATGCCGGTTAAGAGCAAAAGGATCAGAAGGCCATTGAGCAGGCGACGACCGACCACGCCGGCGCAAGCAAGCGTGACGGTGGAATGCTGGATACTTTTTGGGGGATCCATGGGGCTTCCTCTTCCTTCTGGTTCGGGTGCTGCGCTGTGACTCACAAGACAGCTCACCTTGCCACTGATGCGTACTGACGGAACTGGAAGCGTGCTTCTCTGATCCTTAGGGGCCCTTCTGAACACCGAATTGCGGTAAAGAAATCATCCTGGAACTGATCATGGAGACTTGCTCTTCACGATATAGGTCTTTAGCAGCAATCCTGAACGCTGTCAAGGACGCCCGCATGCCGATTTCCTGGCAAACCAGGGGTGCGTCCAAGAGAAAGCCCCGCTTTCATTACTTCCTCGTTCAGGGCCGGCCATCAGAAAGTGCTTGCCAGGAGTCTCTGCACAATATATTGAAATATCAAGCAGTGTGGAGAGTCAAAAGGGAATATTGTCCACAGGATAGGCCACCCAACGATGGGCTTACCATACAAACCCTGATGAAGCGTTTTCCGTTTTGAAAGGGTCTCGCCATGGCAAAGGACTGGATATCGAAGGAGGCAGATCTTCCGCTTGAGGTGGTTATTCTGCTGATCGGCGGCATGACGATGCTGATTACCGGAATTCTCCTCTTTCCGGTGGCTGCGGGATCACTCCCTTACTTTGAAAACGGTCTCTACGGATTGCTTCTGGTCGTGTTCTCCCTGCAGATCGTAACGCTTGGCAAAACCCCGTTCGGTGATGTGCGCCGGTCCAATGCGGTCATCGCTCTCGGGCTGGTGATTGCGGCCGTGGGTATTGCCGCCTGCTTTGTCCCTGACATTTTCGGCCGGCTTCCCCGTATCCTGCTGATTCTCTGTTTCGGCCCGGGAGGTTTGCTGCTGCTGCTCCAGATGTTTTTTGCCAAAGATAAGCTCCGCTCCTGGGCCACCTACGGGGGGATCTTTCGGCATCTGATTGTTGGATGTGGCCTGGTCTATGTGCTGTCGATGGTGATCGCCCTGCTCATCTGGCAACAGCATCTGCTGACCACCCCCATGACCGCGGGTGTGGGTCTCGTTTTCGGGCTGGCGATTTTCTATCTTGCCGGGGTTCTGTGGAAGGTCTATGGCAGGTATCCGGAGGCGGGAAGACCCCCTCAGGGCGATATTCAGCTATCCACCGATCAGGCCCTGATTCTGGTGATGGCTGTTTTCATGCTGCTGCTCGGCATTCTGTTTACGCCGGTGAATTTGGGGCTGCTTCCTTTTTCGGGGAGTGCGCAGCTTGGGCTTCTCATGGTGATTTTTGCGGTTCAGATGCTGGCCTCCGGCAGCACGCCGATTGGCCCGTTCCCTCGTTCGTGGCTGATGATTCTGTTCGGTCTCTTATTCGCGGCGCTGGGAATCGTATCCTGTATTATCCCGGAGATTCTGGTCAGGCAGCTGACGGTTCTCGTCGGCGTGCTCAATATCCTGGGCGGGGTCATCATTCTGTGGCAGATATGCATGCCTCGTCTGAGAAAATCGGAAGAGCCGCGCGCTCCCGTTCCCCCGGTGGTGAACAAGCTTTTTGCCGCACAGCTGATCATGAACCTACTCACGATTCTCTTTGGTACCTCCATGCTGGTTTCCAATTTGATTCCCGGACTGGTCATCGGGGTGATTTTTGCGGCCAACGGATGTGTGATTTTGTACCTGGTGCATCTTATGGTGGTGCTGGATAAGATGCAGCGCTTCCTTGTCGACGGTCCGCAGTCGCCGCAATCGGCAATAGCCGAAAGCTAGAAACCTCAACGCATCGAGGAATTTCAGGGATTCGAGGCCGCCGGCTCCACGCTTGCCTGCAACACCATCGGTTGCCGCAAGACCGCCAGCGGCTGCAAGGCGCTTTCTGGCAACGCCATGTTGGTCTTTCCTTCGTCACGCAGCAACAGGAGGCTCAGGTGATGGAAACGACAATCAAGAAGAGAATCGAAATCGAAGGCTATTGAATGGTCGACGGTGAATTCATCCAGAGCGACCAAGGATGGTTCTGTAGAGAAGTCAATGGAGTTCGTTGGAATTTCCGCGAGTGGGGTGCGCAGGCCCCTATGGAAACGCCGGAAGAGGCGGTAGTCTAACTTCTATCGTTGGATGATGATGGACGGACAACTTTAGGAATGCAAGGTAGGGCGCAGGATCCTTCCTAAATTCGAGAAGCTTGTTCATCATCACTTTGGGCAGCGAATAGGGGCCAGCCCCTTAGCAGCGCCATGATGAGCGATGCCCAACTATGCGTCAGTCCACAGGCTGCGCGTCAAGGGAGAGAATGTAGCTCTGGATATTCGATATAAGAGGCTAAGAGGTCGGATGCCAGTGGGGCTGGGCGGGCTAATCGGATAAAATCGCTTGTAATATCGCTCAAAGTGTGGCTTATATGAACCTCAAGGAGCACTTCGGGCATTGAAAATGACCGTCCAACCTCAGGAGCGTTGCCAGCCATGCCCAGAGCCAAACGACACCTTCTGCCCGGATACCGGGCACATCACCCACAGCTGCCACAAGAAAGAATTTCTTCTCAAAATTGCGAAAGACTGTAGATCCTGGACGGCTGGCTGTTTAACGCCAAGAGGCGCTATATGGGCTGCGTATCTTCAACTATACGGCCACATCGAACTTCAGAGGGCATTCCCTCGTGCTTGGCAACGGAGAACACGAAAACATTCCCCGGTCCATGCGACTCACCGCCCAGGAGTTCAATGAGAGAAATAGGCGCAGGGGTGCTTTCTGGGAAAGGGGCTATCCATTTCGCTCAAGTTGATATATGCTGTTCGTCATGGACGATCAGAGACCACATCCAGTCGGGGGCATCGACTATCCGCGAACCTTGCAAGAGTTCGATAGTTG
>Ga0255346_1001426_pt1 | contig 33697 bp, 34 predicted proteins | sample wastewater_treat_FD_194410 | JGI IMG/M metagenome (GOLD analysis project Ga0255346, IMG submission 194410) | Wastewater microbial communities from Lulu Island WWTP, Vancouver, Canada - plant22 | ecosystem: Engineered > WWTP > Wastewater > Unclassified | place: Canada: Vancouver, British Columbia...
GGTTTTGAAAGCTTTAAAAAAGGAAAACAGATATGATTTAATCGGATACGGTCCCAAAGCTTTAATAAAGCCAAGACAAAAAAAGCACTAAAGGTGCCTGGCACCGGGTAAGGGTGCCTGGCACCAGCATCCGGTATCTTTAATTTAATTTTAATAATTTAATTTCTTGCAAAATCTTTCATAGTAGGATAGAATAAATACGTAATTATTCATAGAGGTAGCATATGAACAGAAAAGTCAGACGACGTAAAAAAAGAATTAAATTAATGTCATGGTCATTAGTATTATTGGTTGGTGTATTAGCAGCTTCTTTTGTTGTAAGGGGTATAGGTAAAGACGGGAAAAAAGACAAGCAGCCGCTGGAGGAGCATCCGGAAGAACAAATCGGAGAAGAAGCCTCTAATGAAGTTAAGGAGCCTCAGCCTGAACCTGATGTGACTGTTAGAATAAGAGCGACAGGAGACATAATGTTTCATCCCTCACAATTGGATGGAGCATATGATTACAAAACGAATACCTATAATTTTGAACACAGTTTTAAAGCTATAAAAAGTATTATCCGAGAAGCAGACATAGCAATCGCTAATTTTGAAGGAACAACAGCGGGAAATGAAGTATACGCATATCAGGGATATCCCTTGTTTAATGCTCCCGATGAAGCATTGGACGCTATAAAAAATGCGGGATTTGACATACTGTCAACTGCCAACAACCACAGCCTTGATACAAGAAAGGCAGGTATTATAAGAACAATAGAGCAAATTAAAGCAAGAGGAATGGAGCCAATCGGAACCTTTACTTCAAAGCCTGAAACAAGGGTATTAATTAAGGATGTAAAGGGTATAAGGTTTGCATTTATGGCATATACGGAAATGGTAAACGGTCTTGAAACGGTTCTTACTCCTGAAGACTTGGATGTAATGGTAAATATTATAGACGAAGAAAAAATGAAGGAAGACATAATCTATGCCAAAGATAATAATGCCGATGTAATAATAGCATACCTTCATTGGGGAGACGAATATTCAAGAATTCAAGCTCAAAGGCAGGAAATTTTGGCAGACATGCTTTTCAGGTCAGGAGTTGACATAATACTCGGAAGCCATCCTCATGTTATACAACCTACGCAAACATTGGATTATGACGGTAAAACAAAATTTATAGCATATTCCATGGGTAATTTTTTATCAAATCAAAGAGTGGAAACATTAGTTCCTTACGGTATGTCGGAGCAAGTTTCAAAATATACCGAAGATGGAATTATTATTGATATAGAAATAGAAAAAAAGGGCAGTACAAAAGAAATTTCCATTAAAAATATTAATTATATTCCGTTATGGGTTTATAAAGGTGTTAAAGAAAACGGTACAGCCGAGCATATTGTTTATCCCATTATGGATTATATTGAAAGTGCAGAATTGGATGAAGATTCTAAAGCAAGAATGAGCAGGTCATATGCCGATACAATGGCGCAAATGAATGCTGAATAGTGCGGGGGATTATTATGTATGATATTATGCATCGAATGGGATTAATTATGTCAAATATAGGTCCAAATACCATAGTTGATATCGGTATTGTTTACTATGTTCTTTATCGAGGTTATATTCTAATCAGAGATATGAGAGCAAAACAATTGGTTAAGGGTATTGTACTACTGGTTGCATTAATTCCTATATCGCAAATATTTGAATTGTATATGGTTGAATTTATATTAAGCAATACATTTCAAGTCGGATTAATCGCGCTTGTTATTGTTTTTCAACCTGAAATCAGAAAAGCTCTTGAATATTTGGGAAGAACTTCTTTTACCCTGTCAAATGTAGAAAAGACTAATGAAACTTCCAGAAAAATTATTAAAGAAATTATATCTGCAATAACGTCTCTTTCAAGACAAAAAATCGGTGCACTAATTATTTTTGAAAAACAGATAGGTCTCAATGATATAATAGAAAGCGGGACTGTAATAAATGCCAATATTTCAAGCGGACTATTAATAAATATTTTTATTCCTAATACTCCCCTTCACGACGGAGCAGTTATTATAAAGGATTATACAATAAAAGCAGCAGGATGTTTTTTGCCTCTTACCGAAAACAACCTTCTCAGTAAAGATATAGGGACAAGGCATAGGGCGGCAATAGGAATGACTGAACGGTCAGATTCCATTGCTTTGATAGTTTCTGAAGAAACAGGGTACATTTCATATGCTGTGGAAGGAAGACTATACAGGAATATTCAAAATGAAGAAATTGAATCATTATTACAGAGTATTTATATTGAAAATGAAAAGGTAAATATTATAGATAAGTGGAGAAACAGAAATGAAGATAAAAAACGATAAATTAGTCATTCAAATTACCTGTCTTATTGTTGCATTTGTTCTGTGGATGATTGTAATGCTTGTAACTAATCAAACACTTGAACAGTCTTATCCAAATGTGTCTGTAACAATAAGAAACTTATCTGCCCTGGAAAAATCTAATTTAGTAATAATGAATCAAGACAAGGAAAATATTACCGTAACAGTAAAAGCAACCGGATTAACAGAGCAATTGGAAAAAATAAGCAGCAGGGATTTTTCTGCCTATATAGATGTCTTGGGTTTTAATGAAGGAATAACAAATGCAAAGGTAGAAGTTGTAGGACCAAGCGGTGTTGATGTGGTAGGAGTATATCCTTCGCAAATAGCATGCAACATAGAAGGAGTAATTTCTAAGGTTATGGATGTTACGGTTCAATTTGAAGGAGAACATGCTAAGAACTATTACAGAGCACAAACAGTTCCAAATCCGTCATCAGTAAAGATAACAGGACCAAGAAGTGTTGTAAATTCAGCTGATAAAGCAGTTGCTACAATAAATATCGAAGGTGCCATGGATGATGTGGTTAAGACTGTTCCGGTAAGGATATATGATGATACTGACAATGAAATATTCTTATCGGCTCCAATAGGAAATGTAAAGGTTACAGTTCCGATATATCCTACTAAATATGTAGCTCTTGAACCAACAATTACAGGAATACCGGAAGAAGGTTATGAATTGGTCGATGTAACCGTTAAACCTGAAAGAGTGAGGATAGCCGCAGAGCAGGATGTATTAGATACATTTAAGAAACTTACCTTAGAAGAACTGGATATTACCGGTGCATACAACAATATACTTTCAACCAGAAACATTTTGAATGCAGAAGGTTTGGTATTTTTGGATATGGAAACTAAACCGGTTGTAAATGCCGTGGTAGAAAAAATTATTGAAAGAGATCTAAGATACAGCTATGATGATATTCAGTTTATAAATAAAATTGAAAACAGTGATGTAGAGATAAAGGAAACAGAAGAAGAAATAACGGTTACTGTGCGGGGAACTTCAACCTTAGTTAATTCACTGAAAAAAGAAGATTTAATTTTAACCCTGGATTTATCAGAAACAGTTAATGGTATTAACACTGTTAATTTAGACTGCATTTCTGAATTCACTTTCAAAGAAATTTCATTAAGCAAAGAAACCGTAACAATAGAAGTTTCAAAAGAGCCTTTAGAGCCTTAGGAAGAGGTATTAAAGATGCAAAAAATTAATTTTAACAGCATGGATTACCAAGGAATGTTAGAGGCGGTTTTTCTTGCAACACAGGATGCAATAAGTGTTGTAGACGAAAAAGGCGAGCATATCTTAGTTAATCCGGCTTATACAAAAATAACCGGAATTGAGCATGACGATATAATAGGCAAGAATGCACTCTATGATATTGAAGACGGAGAAGAAAGCGTGCATATGAAAGTGCTTTCAACAAAGAAACCCGTAGAAAATACAAAATTAAAATTAAGACCAAGCGGCAAGACTGTTGTAGCTCAAGCAGCACCAATTAATGTAAATGGCAAATTGAAGGGAAGTGTTGCCGTTCTTCATGATATTTCTACTATAAAGGACTTGACCGATAAATTAGAGGAAGCTGAAAAAAAGTTAAGAGAACTAACTTATAAATATAAACCTGAAGATATTATCGGGAACTCAAAAGCAATAAATCAAGTAAGGAATCTGATAGAAAAGGCTGCTAAGGTTCCGGCAACTGTTCTCTTAAGAGGCGAAAGCGGTACGGGCAAGGAATTGTTCGCTAATTCAATCCATGCTCAAAGCTCCCGCTCACACAAAAATTTTGTAAGGGTAAATTGTGCCGCACTGACTGATTCGCTTCTTGAAAGCGAGCTTTTCGGGTATGATGAAGGCTCATTTACCGGAGCATTAAAGGGAGGCAAAAAGGGTCTTTTCGAAGAGGCAGACAAAGGTACCATATTCCTTGATGAGATTTCTGAAATCAGTTTAAATACTCAGGCAAAACTTTTGAGAGTTCTGCAGGAAAAAGAAATAATGCGTGTTGGAAGCAACAAGAATATTCCTGTAGATGTAAGGGTAATTGCAGCAACTAATGCAGATTTGGCAAAATCCGTGAGGGAAGGAAAATTTAGAGAGGACTTATTTTACAGACTCAGCATTCTGCCGATAAATATACCTCCTCTTAGAGAAAGGATTGAAGATATCCCCTTATTGGTAAAAAGTTTTATTGCAAAGTTTAATGATGAATACGGAAGAAATATTGTTGATATATCAAATGATGCTTTAGATGTTTTGATGTCTCATGAATGGCCGGGCAACGTAAGGGAATTGGAAAATATTATCGGCCGGGCGATAATATATATGAATATAAATGAAAGGGTTATCAGGACAACACATTTACCCCAGCTGAATTCAAATAAAGTTCAAAATACGGTTAAGAGTACAGTATTAACTGATGATGATGTTTCAACTTTGGATAGGGTACTTAGTAAAACAGAATCTGCATATATTGAAAGTGTATATTTGAAATTTGACAAGAATAAAACCCGAACTGCCAAAGAGCTGGGTATATCTTTAAGGTCCTTATATTATAAAATGGAGAAATACGGCATTTTTTAATTTGCAATTTTTTGCAAAATGCAACTTTCTTGAAAAAAATTGCATGCAAAAAAGTTCAAGCTGATTTAATAAAAAAATCTATCGTTGAAATTTCAATGGTCGATTTTTTTGTTTTTTTGGCATAATTGTTGCAAGTTATATTTTGAGGTGTTTGTATATGAATAGATTTGATGAGTTATTAAAAATGGCAAAAACCACTGTGCCAAAAAAAATAGCAATTGCAGCCGCACAGGATGAAGATGTGTTAATGGCTGTAAAATCAGCTTATCTTGAAAAAATCTGCATTCCAATTTTGATAGGCAATAAAGAAAAAATAATTGAACTATCACAAAAAATAAACTTTAATCTCGATGATATTCAAATTATCGAGTCAAAAGACGACAATGAAGCTGCTAGGACGGCAGTATCCATGGTCAGCAGCGGCAAGGCAGATATCCTGATGAAAGGATTAGTCGATACTGCAATTATTCTTAAAGCAGTTCTCGATAAGGAAATCGGACTTAGGACAGGAAATATTTTAAGTCATGCAGCAGTTTTTGAATCGGACAGATACCATAAACTGTTCATAATAACTGATGCGGCAATGAATATTGCACCTTCTGCATCTGAAAAAAAACAAATAATCGAAAATACCCTTCCCTTATGCAGGTCATTGAATATTGAAAACCCAAAAGTTGCTGTAATATGTGCAAAGGAAAAAGTATCACCTAAAATGCAGGCTACCGTTGATGCCGAAATTCTTGTGAATATGAACAAAAATGGTGAAATAAAAGGCTGTATGGTAGAGGGACCTTTTGGACTTGACAATGCAATTTCCAGGGAAGCGGCAGCTTTAAAAGGAGTAAAGGGAGAAGTTGCAGGTGATGCAGATATTTTATTAATGCCGAATATTGAGGCAGGAAATGTAATGTATAAAACATTAACATATTTAGCTGATTCAAAAAATGCAGGAATTATATTAGGTGCTAAGGCTCCAATCATTCTTACTTCAAGGGCTGATTCAGATGAAGCCAAACTTTATTCAATTTTATTAGCAGTAATTTGTTCAAAAAAGGAGAGCATATGAAACAATTAATTATTAACCCGGGGTCAACATCGACGAAAATAGCAGTATTTGATGATGTTACCATGATTTTTGAAAAAACTATACGACACACAAGCGAAGAATTGCAGCCTTTTAACAGGGTTGTAGACCAGTTTCAATTCAGAAAAGAAATGATAATATCCTCATTAAAAGAAAACAATATATCATTAAATGAATTGGACGCTGTAGTAGGAAGAGGAGGTTTACTAAAACCGATTGAAGGCGGCACTTATTTGGTAAATGATAAGTTAATAAAAGATTTAGAAACCAATATAAAAGGTGAGCATGCTTCCAATTTGGGAGCCCTCTTGGCGCATTCCATAGCCGATGAAGTAAATATTCCATCATTTATAGTAGACCCTGTGGTTGTTGATGAAATGGAGGATGTGGCAAGGATAAGCGGGCATCCGGAGTTTGAAAGAATTTGCATTTGGCATGCATTAAATCAAAAGGCTGTTGCAAGAAAAGCCGCAATTGAAAAGTTCGGGAAAAAGTATGATGAAGTGAATTTTGTAGTTGTTCATTTAGGAGGCGGAATTTCTGTCGGAGCACATAGAAAGGGAAGAGTAATTGATGTAAACAATGCTCTAAACGGCGAAGGACCTTTTTCACCCGAAAGAACAGGCTCATTACCTGCTGCGCAATTAGTTAAGATGTGCTTTAGCGGCAAATATACCGAAGCTGAAATATATAAGATTATAGCAGGCAAGGGCGGAATTTGTGCATATTTGGGAACAAACAGTGCAAAAGAAGTCAGCGACAGAGCAAATGACGGAGATGATAAAGCAAGACTCATTTATTCTGCAATGGCATACCAAGTTGCAAAGGCAATCGGCGAATATGCAGTAGTTCTTGACGGAGATGTTGATGCGATTATAATAACAGGCGGTATTGCTTACGACAAGGATTTTGTCAAGATGATTGAAGATAAAGTAAAATTCATAGCTAAGGTTATAGTCTATCCGGGAGAGGACGAGCTTTTGGCTCTGGCCGAAGGTGGATTGAGAGTTTTAAAGGGTGTTGAGGAGGCTAAAACCTATAATTAAGACATAATAAATATTCCGAAAGGAGGGATATTGTGCATGACAAAAGATTAGTTATTGTTATAGGCCACTACGGCAGCGGCAAGACAGAGTTTGCGGTTAATTATGCCGTTAAAATGAAAGAAATATACGAGAATGTCAGTATTGCCGATTTAGATATAGTTAATCCTTATTTCCGATCAAGAGAAAAAAGAGAATTTTTTGAAGAAATCGGGATAAAATTATTCGATTCAAGTATTAGAAACACGGCAGTCGATTTACCTGCATTGCCGGCTGAACTGATGGGAGTTATAACAAACCCGAATATTAAATCCATAATCGATGTTGGAGGCGACCCTGTGGGAGCAAGAGTTCTTGCCAGATTCGCAGAACAAATAAAAAATGTCGATTATGATATGTTTTATGTGATTAACGGAAACAGACCTGATACAAGCACTGTTGATGGAGTAATCAATTATCTTAAAATGATTGAAGCAACATCAAGGTTAAAAATTACCGGATTAGTCAACAATACGCACATGCTTAAAGCAACTACAGTAGAAGATGTGGAATTCGGTCATGAGCTTACAAAAAAGGTATCATGGGAAACAGATATTCCCATAAGATATGAAGCTGTTATAAAAGAGACAGCTGATAAAATAAAGAACCATGAAATAATAGAAAAATTATTCCCCATAAATCTTTATATGAGGGAAGAATGGATGAGTTAAAGGAGGTTTTATAATGGCGAAAGGTAAGGTTACATTTAATGACGATGCTTGCAAGGGTTGTGAGCTTTGTGTTGCGGTTTGTCCGGTAAAAATTATTGAATTAAATAAGGAAAAAATAAATAATAAGGGTTACAGTCCTGCACACGTAACTGATCAAGAAAAATGTATAGCTTGCGGTAACTGTGCAATTATGTGTCCCGATTCGGTAATAACAGTAGAAAGATTATAATGGAGGTTAATTATGTCAAAAGTATTAATGAAAGGCAATGAAGCTGTAGGTGCTGCTGCCATTAAGGCGGGCTGCAAATGTTTCTTCGGTTATCCCATAACACCATCAAGTGAAATCCCTGAATATATTTCAAGAAAGTTACCTGAAGCAGGGGGAGTATTTCTGCAGGCAGAAAGTGAAATAGCTGCAATTAATATGGTTTATGGAGCAGGAGGAGCGGGAGCAAGATGTATGACTGCATCTTCAAGCCCCGGAATATCTTTAAAACAAGAAGGTATTACTTACGCTGCAGGAGCTGAGATTCCATGTGTTATAGTTAATATGATGAGAGGCGGCCCCGGACTTGGAAGCATACAGCCTTCACAAGCAGATTATTATCAATCTACAAGAGGCGGCGGAAACGGTGATTACAGAACATTATGTTATGCACCTTCAAGCATACAGGAATTAGTTGATTATGTTATGTTAGCTTTTGATAAAGCTGATTATTACAGAAATCCCGTTTTAATAGCTGCAGACGGAATGATTGGTCAAATAATGGAAGCGGTTGAATTTAAGGAACCGGAACCGATAGAATTGCCTCCTAAAGATTGGGCTACAACAGGAACCGGCGGAAAAAGAAAACCAAATGTTGTAAACTCACTTTACTTGCAGGCAGAAGAACTTCAAGAACACAATAAAAGATTAGAAAAAAAATATAAAATAATGGAAGAAAACGAAGTTCGTTATGAAGCATTTGGCTTAGAAGATGCAGAGGTTGTATGCGTAGCATACGGTACTACATCAAGAATAGTAAAATCCGCAATTAAGCAGGCACAAGCAAAGGGCATAAAGGTTGGTATGATAAGACCGATTACTATATGGCCCTATCCGTATGATGTATTTAAAGAGATTGGTCCTAATGCAAAAGGAATACTTGGCGTAGAAATGAGCACGGGACAATTACTGGATGACATAAAAATAGGTATTGCCGGCAGACTGCCTGTATATTTCAATGGTACTCAAGGCGGTATGGTTCCAACACCGGGCAGTATCTTGGCAGATATTGAGAAAATAGCAGGAGGTACAAAATAATGACAATTGTATATGAAAAATCAAAGGGCTTAACAGATACACCTTTTCATTATTGCCCCGGTTGTACACACGGTGTTATTCATAAATTAGTTGCAGAATCATTGGTAGAATTAGGAGTTTTGGATGATGCAATCGGAGTAGCTCCTGTTGGATGTTCCGTATTAGCTTACAATTATTTCAACTGCGACATGCAAGAAGCTGCTCACGGAAGGGCACCTGCCGTTGCTACAGGTATTAAAAGAGTACATCCCGACAAGGTTGTATTCTCTTACCAAGGTGATGGAGATTTAGCTTCTATCGGAACTGCAGAAATTGTTCATGCAGCACACAGAGGCGAGAAAATTACAACTATATTTGTAAACAACGCAATATACGGAATGACAGGCGGTCAGATGGCTCCAACCACACTGGTGGGACAGAAAACAACCACATCTCCATTTGGAAGAGATGAAAATCATTGCGGAAAGCCGATAAGAATAGCAGAAATGTTGGCAACTATTGATGGAGCAAAATTTGTTGAAAGAGTTACGGTAGATACCCCGGCAAATATCAGGAAGGCTAAAAAAGCAATTAAGAGAGCTTTTGAATGTCAAATCAAAGGCGAGGGTTTCGCAATTGTAGAAGTGTTGTCAACATGCCCTACAAACTGGGGATTTACTCCTTTAAAAGCATTGGAGTGGCTGAGAGATAATATGATTCCATATTATCCGATAGGAAATTTCAGAGATTTTGGGGAGGGGAAATAATATGGAACAAAAAGTAATTATGGCCGGATTTGGCGGTCAAGGAATTATGGCTATCGGAAGGTTATTGGCATATGCTGGAATGCTTGAAGATAAAAACGTAACTTGGATGCCTTCTTACGGTCCCGAAATGAGAGGAGGTACAGCAAATTGTGCAGTTGTTGTATCAGAGGAAGAAATAGGCTCCCCTCTTATTTCTAAGGATGGAACTGCAGCGATAGTTATGAACTTACCTTCAATGATTAAATTTGAAAAGGAGCTTGTTCCGGGCGGAAAACTAATAGTAAACAAATCATTGATTGATGTTGAACCGACAAGAAACGATTTAGATGTTTATTATATTCCGGCTAACGAGTTAGCATTGGAATTAGGTAACGGTAAAGTAGCAAATATGGTTATGCTTGGAGCATATTTAGAGATTACTAAAGCGGTTGAAATTGAATCAGTATTGAAAGCTTTTGTAAAAGTTTTCGGAGAGAATAAGGCCGATCTGATACCTTTGAACAAAGAAGCCTTACTGAAGGGTGCTCAGGCAGCAAAAAAATAAAGCGTTTAGAAAATAAGTGTTGGAAATTTTAATCAAAGCTGTTATGATATAAAAATATTATATGTATTGGGGCAACAAGGTATGGGGACACACCTCTCCTCTGTAGGGTAAACCTATGAAGTCAGAGAAATGTCCCCAAATTTAAAGTCTGTGAGGGCAGAGGAATGTCCCGAAATAATAAATATAAAAATAAAGGAGGCTTATTAATGGAAAAAAAGGACATCAAATGGTCAGAATTGGGATTTGGTTATATTAAGACAGACAAAAGATACTATTCTTATTGGAAAGACGGAAAATGGGATGACGGACAGCTTTCAGAGGATAATAAGGTTCATATAAGCGAAGGCTCCACATGTCTGCATTACGGACAGGAATGTTTTGAAGGATTGAAAGCTTATTCTACTAAGGATGGAGGTATTCAACTTTTCAGACCTGATGAAAATGCAAAGCGTATGCAAAAAAGCTGTGAGAGATTACTGATGCCCATTGTTCCCGTGGAAAAATTTATCGATGCCTGTGTGCAGGTCGTTAAAGCTAACGCAGCATGGGTTCCTCCATACGGGTCAGGTGCTACATTGTATTTGAGACCGTATGTAATAGGTATAGGAGACAACGTAGGCGTAAAACCTGCAGAAGAATACTTATTTGGAATATTCTGCACACCTGTCGGCCCATACTTTAAAGGCGGAATGAATCCCGTTAATTTCATTACTACCGACCAAGACAGAGCAGCACCGAACGGAACAGGAAAAATTAAAGTAGGCGGAAACTATGCAGCAAGCTTGTATTCACATTTCGAAGCTGTTAAAAAGGGTTTTGCCGATTGTATTTATTTAGATCCCTCAACCCATACAAAAATTGATGAAGTTGGAGCAGCAAACTTCTTTGGCATTACCAAGGACAACAAGTTTGTAACACCTCGTTCATCTTCAATACTTCCGAGTATAACAAGAATTTCTTTAATGCAGGTTGCTAAAGATTACTTAAATATGGAAGCACTTGAAACAGATATATATGTTGATGAATTAGATAATTTGAAAGAAGCAGGGGCTTGCGGTACGGCAGCGGTTATTACACCGATAGGCGGAATTATGCATAAAGACAAATTCCACGTATTCTACAGCGAAACAGAGGTAGGACCTGTTACTAAAAAATTATATGACACATTATATGGAATTCAGATGGGTGATATAGAAGCGCCTGAAGGATGGATATACAAAGTAATGTAATACTTTTCTCCAAATGGACATTAAATTTACATATTTAATGTCCAATTTTTTTTTCTTCAATATTTTATATATTTATGATATGCTATGGTATGGAAACAATAGAGATGAGGATATTATGAAACAAATAATTAAAGAAGCAGCATATAAATTAGGAATCGAAACAGTAGGTATAACCGGCATTTCAGACTATTCCTATTTAGAAGAGCTTTTAACAAACAGAAAAATCAATAATCAGTGCTGTGAATTTGAAGAGCAGGATATAAAAAAAAGAATAAATGCCAAAAATCTCTTTCCCGAATTAAAGAGCATAATTGCTATTGGTATTCCTTACGGAGAAGGTTACAAACTTCCTTCATGCAGAAATAAAGGTTTATTAAGCGTATCATGTCATGGAGAAGATTACCATAAGACGGTTAATTCTTTATTGGTTAAGCTGGCTGAAGAAATAATGCGTCATAAAAGTTTTAAATTTCTTCCCTGTGTTGACACATCATATCTGATAGATAAAGAAATATGCAGAAGTGCAGGTATAGGAAGTTATGGGAAAAACAGCCTGCTCATAAATAAAAATTACGGCTCATTTATAAATTTAGGCTATCTTTTGACTGATATTGAAACAGAAACAGACATTATAAGCGAAAAGGATATATGCGGTACATGCAATCTATGTGTAAAAAGCTGTCCTAACAAGGCAATATTTGAAATCGGAGGTATTAATCCAAAAAAATGCATTTCTTATTTAACTCAGACAAAAAACTATATACCTTTGGAATACCGAGAAAATATGGGAAGACAAATATATGGCTGCGATATATGCCAAATTGTCTGCCCTTTAAATAAAGAGGTTCTGAATAAAGAGGTAAATACAGTTTATTCAGACCTAATTGTTGATTTGGAAGAATTGCTGAATATATCAAACAAAGGTTTTATAAATAAATATGGACACACCGCAGGCAGCTGGAGGGGCAGAAATATATGGAAGAGAAATGCTCTTATTTCTATAGGGAATCTTAATATTAAATCATTGTATCAAAATGTTAAAGATGAGCTTCAAAATCAGTCGGAGATAATAAGGTGCTACGCAGCTTGGTCTTTATTAAAATTAAACAGACCCTTGGCTGAAGAGATACTATATAGTAATTTAAAATACGAAAATGATTATGTAAAAAATGAATACTTAAAACTATTGGAGGCAAAATTATGATAGTTTGCTCATGTGAAATTGAAATATTGATATATGAATCTAATTCCCTAAAGGAAAAAAGACAAGTAATTAAAAGTATAATAGAAAGAATTAAATCAAAGTTCAATGCTTCCGTAGCAGAAGTCGGATATAATGAATTATGGAACAGGTCCTTGATAGGAATTGCAGTTGTATCAAACAATAAAAGAGTATGCGATGAATCAATATCAAAGATAGTCAAATTTATAGACTATGATGAAAGAGTGGAAATACTAAGCTGCAATAAGGAGATAATATAATGACCAAGACGGAAAAAGTGTACGATTTGTTAAAAAAAGCTTATCCTGATGCAAAGTGCGGACTTGTTTTTAATACCCCTCTTCAGCTGTTAATTTCAACAATTTTAAGTGCACAGGCTACAGATAAAAGTGTTAATAAGGTAACAGAGGAGTTGTACATGCAATATCCTGATTTGGATAGTCTATTAACTTTATCTCATGAAGAAATTGCACAAAAAATTAAACAAATAGGATTATATAGAACAAAATCCAAGAATATTTACAATATGCTGCGAGTGCTGAAAAACAAATATAAGGGAAAAGTGCCTAAAAATATGGATGATCTGATGTCTCTGCCGGGTGTCGGAAGAAAGACTGCTTCCGTAGTTTTGGCCGAAGCTTTTAATATACCTGCCTTTCCTGTAGATACTCATGTTTTTAGAATAACCAGGCGAATAGGAATTGCAAAGGAAAATACCGCAGACAAAGTATCGGATGAAATGATGAAAAAGCTCCCAAAATATAAGTGGCACCTCATGCACCATCTGTTAATAACACACGGGAGAACAACATGCACTGCGAAGTCTCCTAAATGTACAATCTGCAATGTAAATGAAATATGTACTTATTATAAAAAAGTAGTAAAGGAAAAGTAAATTTTCTTGTATTTACTAAAATTATGCCTTATTATAATCAGGGAATGTCTATTTAATTAATAACGTAGGAGAAAATAATAAATGTCATTAAATATAGTTTTATTCGAGCCTGAAATACCGCAAAATACGGGTAATATTGCAAGAACATGCGCAGCTACAGGCTCAAAACTTCATTTAATAAAACCATTAGGTTTTTCGGTAAATGATAAATACTTGAAACGTGCAGGACTTGATTATTGGAATTTGGTCGACATTACATATTATGAAAATTTTGAAGAATTTAAGAAAACAACCGGAAATAATAAAGTATTTATTTCAACAACAAAAGAGAGCAGGTTTTATACGGAAGTAGCTTATTCTGATGAGTGTTATATAATTTTTGGAAAAGAAACTGCAGGTCTTCCCGGTTATATTCACGAAGAATATATAAAAAACAGGATTAAAATTCCAATGGTTCAAAAGGTGAATGCAAGGTCATTAAATCTGGCTAATTCTGTTAATATAATTGTTTATGAAGCTTTAAGACAATTGGGATTTCCACAGATGATATAGGAGGAACTATGGATATTGCTATTAGTTTAGTAGGAGGATTAGGGTTATTTCTTTTTGGAATGATATATATGGGGGATGGGCTCCAAAAAGCTGCAGGAAATAAAATGAAGGATATATTGGCAGCTTTAACAAAAAATAAATTGATGGGCGTCTTGGTTGGGGCACTTGTTACAGGTGTAATCCAAAGCAGTACTGCAACAACTGTAATGGTTATCGGTTTTGTAAACGCAGGTTTAATGAATTTAAACCAGGCGGTGGGGATAATAATGGGAGCAAATGTCGGTACTACAGTAACAGCCCTATTAGTATCCCTTAATATAACTAAAATTGCTACTTTTATGGCAGGTGTTGGAGTAATTGTATACCTTATTGCAAAAAAACGAAAAGTTAAAAATTTGGCTGAAGTAATAATAGGTTTTGGCATCTTGTTCATAGGCATGGATTTAATGAAAAATGCAATGGAGCCATTACAGTCAAACCCTATATTTGTAAATTTAATAACTAAATTTGATAATCCTTATTTAGGTATCGTTGTAGGTTTTGTAATGACTGCCATACTACAAAGCAGCAGTGCCACAACAGGTTTATTGATAGCGGTAGCAGCAACAGGATTAATATCATTTGAACAAGCTTATCCCATTGTTTTCGGCCAGAATATAGGAACATGCCTTACAGCCTTATTAGCAAGTATAGGTGCCAATAAAACTGCAAAGAGAGCAGCATTAATACATTTGTTGTTTAATGTATTAGGAACAATTTTGTTTACGTTATTTTTGAGAATACCTGTTCAAAGGTTAGTATACATGGCAGCTCCTGTATACGTACCGAGGCAGATAGCTTTTGGGCATGTTTTCTTTAATATTATAAATGTTATTATATTGTTTCCTTTTTCCGATTTTATTGTTAAAGCATCAGAGTTTATTATCAGAAAAGATGGTCGTGAAACTGAAAGTGTAACAAAATACATTGATGAAAGAATATTGGCAACTCATTCAATTGCCTTGATTCAAACGGCAAAGGAAGTACTGCATTTGGGAAATTTAGTTATGGACCAATTTGAAACTGCAAAAAAAGCGCTATTTGAAAATAATGAGGAATTAGCATATGAGGTTTTTGATAAAGAGAAGAAAATTAACAGATTGCACAAGGAAATATTAGAATATCTTGTTAAACTTGATAAGGTTTCATTAACAAGTGCCGAAAAGGATAAATTGTTCGTTTTGATGAATGCAACCAGTGATATTGAAAGAGTAGGAGATCATATAGATAATATTGGAGAATTGTTGTTATATAAATTTGAGAACAAAGCAGACTTTTCGGAAGAAGCTACTAATGAAATAGCTAATATGTTTAAGATTACTATGGAAGCATATAAGTTATCCCTGGATTCATTGGCAAGTGCTGAATCGGATGTTTGCAGGGCGGTTGTTAAATATGAAGATGATATTGACAAAATGTATAAAACACTAAGGAAGAATCACATAGACAGACTTAATAACAATATTTGCAATCCAAATGCAGGAATAGTATTTTTGGATATGATAAGCAATTTGGAAAGGATTGGAGACCACTCATTAAATATAGCAGAATACATTCTTGAGGTAATATAAATAAGGGCAGATATCGCTTAATTTAGGCTGTAAGAAGTACTAAATATTTGAAAATATTTGTAAAAAATAGTTGCTTTATATAAGAAAATTTTATATACTAATACTAGTGATAATTGAATAATTGAATAATTGAATGAAATTCGCGGGAGAGATTGTTATCTAATTAACAACGCCGAAGGACATAAGTTACAAATTAGCCGTTTGTAATGACTATCTCAGGCAAAAGGACCGTGAATTGACAAATCTCTGGAAAGCGCAAGCACCGAAGGGGCAATTCCAAAGGAAGAAACTCTCAGGTATAACAACAGGGCAGGAGGCAGGATATATTTGATTTTGCTTTCTGCCCTTATTTTTAACAGGTGAAAAAAATGATTATTACGAACAATGATTGGGTATTAAATAAATACAAAGACATCTATAATGTTGTTTATATCGACGGTACATTTAAAGATGTTTTGATTGCAGTTAGAGACAAAATACATATTGGCCATGAACTTTTGACACATCCCTTAGGCAGCAGCGTTAAACCAAGCGAAACCCCTTATAAATCTGTAATTGTTTCAGACAACAAAAATTATACAAGCTTTGATTCAATTTATATGATTGAAAATGCAATAATTACATATGATAAGTTTAATAAAGATAAATTAAAATTAATCAGCGATAAAGTAAAAGAAGATTTAAAATTGATTGATTTAACAGTGCTGGAAAGCGCGTTAGATATATAACTCTTTAAAAAACTAATGGAGGTGAAGATTTTGAAATTAGAATTAGGCTATATTTTTATTAAGGATATTCAGTTTTCTGATGTATCCAAGGTAGAAAACGGTACGTTGTACGTTAACAAGGAAGAAGTAAAAGCATTAATTCTAGAAGATCAAAATTTCAAAACAGCAGATGTAGAACTGGCAAAGCCGGGAGAAAGTGTTCGCATAATGCCTGTTAAAGATGTTATTGAGCCAAGAGTTAAGGTTGAAGGCCCCGGAGGCATATTCCCGGGAATGGTTAGCAAAGTAGATACTGTAGGCTCAGGCAAAACAAATGTTTTGAAGGGTGCAGCTGTTGTAACTACAGGCAAAATAGTAGGTTTCCAAGAAGGTATCATTGATATGAGCGGAACGGGAGCCGAATATACACCTTTTTCCAAGCTTAACAACTTAGTTATAATTTGCGAGCCTATTGACGGATTAAAGCAGCACGAGCATGAAAAAGCCCTAAGATTTGCAGGATACAAGGTAGCATTATATCTTGGAGCTCTTGCAAAGGATTTAACTCCTGATGAAGTTGAAGTATTTGAAACACCTAATTTGGTTGAAGGGATAAAAATGTATCCCGAACTACCAAGAGTAGCTTATGTATTCATGCTGCAAAGTCAAGGTCTTTTGCATGATACTTATGTTTATGGAGTTGATGCAAAACAAACATTAACAACCATGATTTATCCTACCGAAGTTATGGATGGTGCCATAGTAAGCGGTAACTGTGTTTCTGCATGCGATAAGAATACTACATATCATCATTTAAACAATCCTATCATATATGATTTGTTTAAAGAACATGGCAAGACCTTGAATTTTGTCGGAGTAATCATAACTAACGAAAATGTTTATCTTGCCGATAAGGAAAGATCATCCAACTGGAGTGCAAAACTTGCGGGATTTCTTGGTGTTGACGGTGTTATTGTATCAGAAGAAGGATTTGGAAATCCTGATACGGACTTGATAATGAACTGTAAGAAAATTGAAGCTAAAGGTATTAAAACAGTTCTTGTTACAGATGAATATGCAGGCAGAGACGGTACTTCTCAGTCATTGGCAGATGCAGATGTATCAGCTAATGCAGTGGTTTCCGCAGGAAATGCAAATGAAGTAATTGAGCTGCCTCCTATGGAAAAAATAATCGGTCATGTTGAGGTTGCTGATGTAATAGCCGGAGGATTTGATGGAAGCTTGCATAAAGATGGAAGCATAACAGCGGAATTGCAGGTTATTACAGGTGCTACTAATGAAATGGGCTTCAATAAACTTAGTGCAAGATAGGAAGGAGGAGAAAATAATGCTAAAAGTAGTTCATTATATTAATCAATTCTTTGCCAATGTAGGCGGAGAAGAAATGGCTCACATTCCTGCTGAAGTAAGAGAAGGTGTAGTAGGACCGGGTCTTGCATTTCAACAAGCATTTAAGGATGAAGCAGAAATTGTAGCAACAATTATATGCGGAGACTCATATTTCAACGAGAATATGGATGAAGCCAAAAATACCATAATTGAAATGGTCAAGAAATACAACCCGGATTTATTTATTGCAGGACCGGCATTTAATGCTGGCAGATACGGTGTAGCTTGCGGCGCTATTTCAAAGACAGTTAAGGATGAATTGAATATCCCTGTTATAACGGGAATGTATGTGGAAAATCCCGGAGCAGATATGTTTAAAAACGACATCTATATAGTATCCACAAAGAATTCTGCTGCAGGAATGAGAGATGCTGTTAAGAAAATGGCTCCATTAGGACTTAAACTTGCAAAGGGAGAAAAAATCGGCGCATCAATAGAAGAAGGCTACATACCAAGCGGTAAAAGAGTTAATTTCTTTGAAAAAGAAAGAGGCTCAACAAGAGCTGTTAAAATGCTTCTTGCAAAATTAAACAACAAAGAATTTGAAACAGAATTTCCAATGCCTGATTTTGACAGAGTACCTCCAAATCCGGCTATAAAAGATATTACAAAAGCAAAAATTGCATTGGTTACTTCCGGAGGAATTGTTCCGAAAGGAAATCCTGACCATATTGAATCATCAAGTGCTTCTAAATACGGTAAATATGATATCGAAGGAGTTATGGATTTAACCGAAGAAACATATCAGACAGCTCACGGCGGATATGACCCTGTTTATGCAAATTTAGACCCTGATAGAGTATTGCCTGTTGATATTATGAGAGAATTTGAAAAGGAAGGCAAAATAGGAAGTCTTCACAGATATTTCTATACCACGGTTGGTAACGGAACTGCCGTAAAGAGTGCTAAAGGTTTTGCCGAAAAATATGTAAAAGAACTTATAGCTGACGGAGTTGATGCAGTTATACTCACATCTACCTGAGGTACCTGTACACGTTGCGGTGCAACGATGGTAAAAGAAATCGAAAGAGCGGGAATTCCTGTGGTACATATGTGTACTATAGTTCCTATTTCATTAACTGTTGGAGCTAACAGAATTGTTCCGACAATAGCAATACCTCACCCCTTGGGGAATCCTTCATTGTCTATAGAAGAAGAAAAAGAAATAAGAAGAAAATTGCTGACAAGAGCATTAAAAGCTTTAGAAACTGAAGTTACAGAGCAAACTGTATTCGAAAAGTAAACAGATGACCCAAATCTTTGATTTGTAGTCAGTCGCTTATCCTGATCTAAAGTGAAGGATCTCAGCAATATGCGTGAGATTCTTCACTTAGCTCATAATTATCACGTTTTTACTACACCAAGAAAAATATTAATAAGCTACGTGTCATTCTGAGAGCTTTAGCTCGAAGAATCTCATCTTTATAAAAACTGATATCCTTCGCTTATGCTCAGGATGACAATCACAGTGCTTATTCATTGCAATGGCATTAGAAATAAATTTGCGAATAAAAGCAGTATGTATATAATTACCAATTTAATATTAGACAGAAAAGAGGTGGAATATGAGTAAAGTTTATGATGTATTGATTATCGGAGCAGGTCCGGCAGGATTATCAGCCGGTATTTATGCGGGAAGAGCAAGGCTTAGTACATTAATTATTGAAAAAGAAAAAGATGGAGGGCAAATTGTTCTCACATCAGAAGTTGAAAATTATCCCGGGTGTTTAGAAGGAGAATCAGGACCTACATTAGTTGACAGGATGGCTGAACAGGCTAAGCATTTCGGCGTAGAAAAAGTATATGATGAAATTGTGGAAGTGAAGCTTGAAGGCAAAGAAAAAATACTTATCGGCAAAAAGGGAGAATACAAAGGCAAAGCAGTAATAATAGCAAGCGGTGCTACATCAAGGCCTATCGGATGTCCCGGAGAAAAAACATACACAGGCAAAGGGGTATCATACTGTGCAACTTGCGATGCTGCTTTCTTTGAAGATTTAGAAGTATTTGTAGTGGGCGGCGGCGATACTGCTGTTGAAGAAGCTTTGTACTTAACTAAGTTTGCAAGAAAAGTATCAATTATTCACAGAAGAAATGAGCTTAGAGCTGCCAAATCGATTCGAGAAAAAGCGGAAGCAAATCCCAAAATACATTTTATCTGGGATTCGGTAGTAAAGGAAATAAAAGGTGATGGTATTGTCAATTCAATAGTTTTAGAAAATGTTAAAACTAAGGAATTGACGGAAATAGTTGCCGATGAAGATGATATGACATTCGGTATTTTTGTATTCATTGGTTATGAGCCAAAAACTAAAATATTTGAAGGAATATTAGATATCGAAAATGGATACCTTGTAACCGACGATAATATGAAAACAAATATCGAAGGTGTTTTTGCAGCCGGCGATGTCAGAGTTAAAAGCTTACGGCAGGTTGTTACTGCGGCAGCTGACGGAGCAATAGCTGCAGTTCAGGCAGAAAAATATATTGAAACACTGTAGGAGGTATGCTATGTTAGTGTTGGATAAAACAAATTTCGAAACAGAAGTATTACAGGGCGAAGGATACATATTTGTTGACTTTTTCGGAGACGGATGTGCTCCCTGTGAAGCCTTAATGCCTCATGTTGAAAAACTTGCGGAAAAATATGGTGATAAATTAAAATTTACTAAATTGAATACTACCAAAGCAAGAAGGGTAGCTATTGGACAAAAGGTATTAGGTTTACCTGTAATTGCAATATATAAGGATGGAGAAAAAATTGAAGAATTGGTTAAAGATGATGCAACTCCTGAAAATATAGAAGCAATGATTCAAAAATACATTTAAATATACAAAATAATATAGGAGGAAATTATGAGCTTATTAGAGAACAAGAAAATTATCATAATAGGCGACAGAGATGGAATACCCGGTCAGGCAATTGAAGAATGTGTAAAAACTGCCGGCGGCGAAATTGTATTCTCATCCACAGAATGCTTTGTCTGAACTAGCGCAGGTGCAATGGATTTGGAAAATCAAAAAAGGGTTAAAGAATTTGCTGAAAAGTATGGCCCGGAAAATATAGTGGTTATACTTGGAGCAGCAGAAGGCGAAGCAGCAGGTCTTGCTGCAGAAACCGTAACAAACGGAGACCCTACTTTTGCAGGTCCATTGACAGGAGTTCAGTTGGGACTCAGCGTATTTCATATTTGCGAACCGGAAATCAAAGAGCTGGTTGATGAATCAGTATATGATGAACAAGTGGGTATGATGGAAATGGTATTGGATGTTGATGACATAATTAGTGAAATGACTGCAATAAGAGAAGAATTTTCTAAGTACTTATAAGGTTGAGGGAAGAGGTATGACCTCGTTATTTAACACAAAATAGAACATGAAAAAATTTGCTTCGTAGAACCTGCGAAGCAAATTTTGAATACGAACATTTATTCAGAATGATGTGGATCATCATTAAAATTTATATAAAGGAGGTTTTTATGAACAGTGTAATTTTAGGAAGCAGTTACATAATGGTATTTGCACCTGATATGGTTATTAATAACGGTACTACACAGACAACCGAAAGAACGGTAAATCCAAATTCCGAGTATTTAAAGGAAATTAGAAATCATCTGAGAACGTATGAACAAGTCGTAAGTTATTTGCCTAATCAAACATATATAGGAAATATTACACCTGATGAATTAAGCAAATATGAAATGCCTTGGTTTGACAAGCCTTTGGAAGGAGCGACAAGAGAAGGTAAATTCGGTGAAATTATGCCTCAGGATGAATTTATAGTTCTTATGCAAATCTGTGATGTATTTGATTTAGTTAAACTTGAAAAACAATTCGTTTCCGCTGTTAAAGCAAAACTTATGAATCATCCTCTTATTGACGATAGTTTAATAGGAAGAATCAAAGAAGGAGAAGAGTTTGATACAATAAAAAAATATGTGGAAGCAGAGCATGCCGAGCCTATATATAATAATGGAGCGCTGGTAGGATGCGTTAAAAGGGCGCATGATATTGATATCAACTTAAGCGGACATGTAATGTTTGAAAATCTTGTATCAAAAGCTTCAAATGTTCTTGCTTTATTACATCTTATAAGCAAAAACAACATAAACAAAGAAGAAATTGAATACATCATCGAATGCAGCGAAGAAGCATGCGGCGATATGAACCAAAGAGGCGGAGGAAATTTTGCAAAGTCATGTGCTGAAGTAGCAGGACTCGTTAATGCTACCGGTTGTGATACAAGAGGTTTTTGCGCAGCCCCTACTCATGCTATAGTAGAAGCTGCAGCATTGGTAAAAGCAGGAGTATTCAAAAAAGTTATTGTATCTGCAGGGGGTAGCACTGCAAAATTAGGAATGAACGGTAAGGACCACATTAAAAAAGGATACCCCATATTAGAGGATACCATTGGCGGGTTTGCTGTGCTGATAGGCGAAAATGACGGTGTGAATCCGGAAATTAATCTTGACCTTGTGGGAAGACACACTGTAGGAACAGGCTCATCTCCTCAGGCAGTTATAACATCCTTAGTATCTTCATTAGATAAAGCAGGAATGAAAATAACGGATGTAGACAAATATTCTGTAGAAATGCAGAATCCTGAAGTAACAAAACCTGCCGGAGCGGGAGATGTTCCTTTGGCAAATTATAAAATGATAGGTGCATTGGCAGTAAAACGCGGGGATATAGACAGAAAGGAATTGGAGAATTTTACGGCTAAACATGGTATGACAGGCTGGGCTCCTACTCAGGGTCACATACCTTCAGGTGTTCCGTACCTTGGATTTTGCAGAGAAGATATACTTTCCGGCAAAATTAAAAACGCCATGATAGTTGGTAAGGGAAGCTTATTCCTTGGAAGAATGACTAATTTATTTGACGGTGTATCCTTTATTATTGAAGCAAATAAAGGAGGTCAGAAAGAAACGTCCGCAATTTCAGAGGAACAGATAAAGAATTTAATTGCCAAGGCATTAAAGGATTTTGCTTCAAATCTGTTAAACGAACAGGAGTGAAGATATGTCTGAAAAATTAGTAAAACAAACAATAGGTAATATTTTTAACCAATTAGCCGATACTTTAATAAGCGGTGAGTATGGTCAAAAGCCAAAGGTTGCGGTTACCGCATTGGGAAGTGAGCATGGAGAAGATGAAGTTTACAAAGCTGGTATTAATTCATTAAAGTTTGGAATTGATACAACAGTAATCGGCTCAAAGCCTAATGAAAGTGTCAATACAGAAGTTGTAAATTCGGAAGACGATGCTCATAAAAAAATGGAAGAATTGCTTGATAAGGGCAGTGTTGATGCAGCCGTTACAATGCATTATCCGTTTCCAATAGGAGTATCCACCGTTGGAAGAATCATAACTCCCGGTAAAGGAAAAGAAATGTTTATTGCTACGACAACCGGAACTTCTTCAACAGACAAGGTTGAAGGAATGGTTAAGAATGCTGTCTATGGAATAATTACAGCTAAAGCTTGCGGAATAAAAAACCCGACGGTTGGAATTTTAAACGTAGATGGTGCCAGACAAACGGAAATAGCACTAAACAAGCTTAAAAATAAGGGCTATGAAATAAACTTTGCTGAATCCAAAAGATCAGACGGGGGAGCTGTTATGCGAGGCAATGACTTGCTTATGGGTTCTTGTGATGTTATGGTTATGGATTCTCTTACAGGCAATCTGATGATTAAAATATTTTCTTCCTATACTACGGGAGGAAGTTATGAATCCTTGGGTTATGGATATGGTCCCGGTATTGGAGAAAACTTCAATAAATTGATACTTATTATCTCCAGGGCTTCCGGTGCTCCATTAATTGAAGGAGCCATAAGGTTTGCAGGTGAACTGATAAAAGGCAACTGCCTGCAGATAGCAAAAGAAGAATTCAACAATGCCAAAAAAGCAGGTTTGGACGAAATATTATCAGAAATAAAAGCATCTAAAAAGTCAACCGCGGAAGAAGCAGAAATTGTTGCTCCTGTAAAAGAAGTTGTAACTTCCCAAATATCCGGAATTGAAATTATGGACCTTGAAGATGCGGTTAAATTGTTGTGGAAAAACGGTATTTATGCTGAAAGCGGAATGGGATGCACAGGACCGATAATTTTGGTAAATGAAGCTAAAACAAATGATGCTCTAAAAATACTTGCAGCTAATGATTTCATAGCTAAAGAACAGATAGACTGTTAAAGATGCCCTAACCCTATTTTAGGTGCAAACCCCACAAAAATTCTTCATCAAAGGATGAAGAATTTTTTATGTTGGTATGTTTATTAGATTGAATTTTTATTGCTTTATAATTATATTGAAAATTTATGAATTTTTGATATAATACAATTGTGAGGAGTGATACCATGAAAATGGGATTTGAATTAAATCTTTCCCAAACTCAAAAGCTTATAATGACACCGGAATTAAGGCAAGCCATTCAAATCTTGCAATTTAATAATGTAGAATTAACTGATTTTATCAATAAGCAGTTAGAAGTCAATCCTTTTTTGGAAGCTGTCGATAACAAAAGTGATGTCTCTTCAAATGAAGAACATATGAATAAAAATATAGAAAATGAAGAAATCGACTGGAGAGAATTAGCTGAAAAGTATGATGATTTAAGTTATAAATCATATGAAAGAAATATAGATAATGAGAATAAACAGTCATTTGAAAGCTATACTTCCAAAAAACTTTCACTGAAAGACCACTTGATGATTCAGTTAGGTATCACTGTCAAAACAAACAAAGATAAGCGTATAGGCGAATTCATTATTGAATCATTGGATAATAAAGGATATTTGGGATGTTCCATTCAGGATATCAGTTTATTAATAAATGAGGATGTTGTTGATGTTGAAAGAGTTTTAAGGCTCATACAAACTTTTGACCCTGTAGGAGTTGCATCCAGAAACTTAAGTGAATGCTTGATGATACAGCTTAAGGAAAAAGGAATCCAGGATAAGAATGCTTATATTATTGCAGAAAAATATCTTGAAGATATTGCAACAAACAAAATTCAAAAGATAGCTAAAGAACTCCATATATCAGTTAACAGGGTGCAAAATATTTGCGATATAATAAAAATGCTGGAGCCCAAACCGTCAAGAGGATTCATAGTAGACAGTGATAATATAAGGTACATTGTACCTGATGCAACTATAGAAAAACTCAACGATGATTATATAATTATAATTAATGACAGCTACCTGCCCACTCTTACCATAAACAATTATTACAAAAACATGGTAAATGAATTAGACGATAAAGAGGCAAGCAGATTTTTAGCTGACAAATTAAATTCATCAATGTGGCTGATAAAAAGTATTGAGCAAAGAAGGATTACTTTGTACAAAGTAATTGAATCAATAATAAAATTTCAAAGGAAGTTTTTTGATGAAGGTAAGATGGCATTAAGGCCCTTAGTTTTGAAAGATGTTGCAGATGATATAGGCATGCATGAATCAACAATAAGCAGAGCTACTAACGGTAAATATGTACAAACGCCAAGAGGTCTTTATGAACTGAAATATTTTTTCGCAAGCAGCTTAAGTGAAGCTGATGGCAGCGGAGTGTCATCCACAAGCGTTAAATCTTTTATAAGAAAATTAATAGATGAAGAAAACCCGCAAAAACCGTTAAGCGACCAAAAAATAACCGAAAGATTAAACGAACAGGGAATAAATATATCAAGAAGGACCGTAGCAAAATATAGAGATGAAATGAGAATACCGTCATCTTCCATGAGGAGAAGATATTAATAGAAAAATATGCAAAAAGATATGCATATTTTTTTATTATAATATGCTACACATTATATATTTAGTATGATATAATCTGTTTGTTACATATTATCCTTATTGCAACGGATTTATTAATAAGGATTTAGAATTATAATAAATGTTATTTCTATAGGAGGATTAAATGGTAAGAGTAGCAATTAACGGATTTGGCAGGATTGGAAGATTAGCATTAAGGCTTATGGCTCAGGATGAAGATTTCAAGGTTGTAGCAATCAACACAAATTCAGATGCTGAAACATTGACTTATTTATTAAAGTATGATACTGCGCACGGTAATTTTATGACCGATAAAATTTCCTACAAAAATAATTTAATGTATGTTGATGGCAAAGAAATAATAACATCAAGAGTAAAAGAGCCCGAAAACTGCAATTGGAAAGAATTAGACATTGATTTGGTAATTGACTGCACCGGAAAATTCAACGACAAGGAAAAAGCAGAAGCTCATATTAAGGCAGGAGCAAAAAAGGTATTGCTTTCAGCGCCGGGCAAAGGCGATTTAAAAACAGTCGTATACAATGTAAATCACAATATATTAGATGGAAGTGAAACGGTTGTATCTGCAGCATCATGCACAACAAACTGTTTAGCTCCGCTTGCAAAAGTATTAAATGATGAATTTGGAATAGTTAAAGGACTTATGACCACTGTTCACGCTTATACAAATGACCAAAATATTCATGATAACTCGCATAAAAAAGGTATAATGGCAAGGAGAGGACGTGCAGCAGCAGCAAATATCGTTCCTGCATCTACAGGAGCTGCTAAGACCGTTGGAGTAGTTTTGCCTGAATTAAAGGGCAGGCTTGACGGTATAGCTCTTCGTGTTCCCACTCTTACCGGTTCAGTTGTAGATTTAACCGTTGAACTTGGAAAAAATGTTACTGTTGAAGAAGTAAATCAAGCTGTTAAAAATGCAGCCAATGAAACAATAGCATATACTGAAGACCCGATTGTATCAAGCGATGTTATTGGAAGCAGATATGCATGTGTATTTGATGCATTGTCCACTCAAATAATAGAAGCTGACGGTAAACAGCTGGTTAAATTAATTGCCTGGTATGACAATGAAATGTCATTTACAGCGCAACTTGTGAGAGTAGCTAAGTATTGGGGACAAATGAGATGATTTAACCAAAGACTTCGACCGCGTAGAGATATGGTCAACCCTTAATGACATATAAACGTTAACGGAGGTTTATCATGAATAAAAAAACTTTAAAGGATATAAACGTTAAAAATAAAAAAATATTAGTAAGATGTGATTTTAATGTTCCCCTTGACAAAGAGGGGAACATAACTGATGATATAAGAATTAAAGCATCTCTTCCAACAATAAATTACCTTTTGGATAATGGTGCGGCAGTAATATTATTGTCCCATTTGGGTAGACCTGATGGAGAAGCAAATAAGAAATATTCTCTGCAGCCTGTTGCACAAAGATTAAGCTCACTCTTAGGAAGAGGTGTTTGTTTTGAAGACTGTGATGTCGTAGTAGATGATAGAGTAAAAACAAATGCAGCAAAGCTTAAACCTGGAGACATAATGCTTTTGCAGAATACTAGGTTTAGAAAAGAAGAAACGAAGAATGCAGGTACATTTGCAAAAGAGCTGGCATCACTGGGAGAACTGTTCGTTAATGATGCATTCGGCACTGCTCACAGAGCACATTCCTCAAATGTGGGCATCTGTGAATATCTTCATTCTGCACTTGGGTTTTTGGTAGAAAAAGAAGTTGAGATAATGGGAAATGCATTAAAAACTCCAAAAAGACCTCTTACTGCCATCTTAGGCGGAGCAAAGGTTTCGGATAAAATAGCAGTAATTGAAAATTTATTGAATATTGCTGATAATGTTTTAATTGGCGGAGGTATGATGTATACTTTCCTTAAGGCAAAAGGATATAATACGGGAAACTCTCTTTTGGAAGAAGATAAAGTTGAACTTGCCAAGAATATAATTGAGAAAGCATCAGAAAAAGTAGTAAAATTAATATTACCGGTTGATACAGTAGTAGCAAAAGAATTTAAAAATGATACGGAATTCTTCACAACAGATGTTGATAAAATTCCTGATGAATACATAGGACTTGATATCGGTGAAAAGACTGTTGAGATATATAAAGAAATAATAGGAAATTCAAAAACAATAATTTGGAACGGTCCCTTAGGTGTTTTTGAAATGGACAACTTTGCCAACGGGACCAATGCAGTAGCAAAAGCAATTGCAGATAACGAAGATGCAATATCCATAATAGGCGGAGGAGACAGTGCAGCAGCTGTTGAAAAGACCGGACTGTCAGAAAATATAACCCATATTTCTACGGGAGGAGGAGCTTCGCTGGAATTCTTGGAAGGAAAAATGTTACCCGGCATCGAAGCAATAGATAATAAATAAGAATGCCCCTGCATGCGGAGGAGGTAAAATGAGAAAAAAATTAATTGCAGGCAACTGGAAAATGAATAAGGATGTGGAGGAAAGTATAAAACTTGTTAATATATTAAAGTCTTCTCAATTGAATAAAGATGTTGATGTGTTGGTTTGTCCGCCCTTTACATCATTATATCCTGTAATTCATGAACTTAAAAATTCTTCAATAAAAGTAGGAGCACAAAATATGCACTTTGAAAACAGCGGTGCTTTTACAGGTGAAGTTTCACCGCCAATGTTAAAAAATATTGGTGTTGAATACGTAATAATCGGGCACTCCGAAAGAAGACAACACTTTGGCGAAACAGACCAAATGGTAAACAAAAAAGTCAAAGCTGCCTTAAATAACGGTCTTAAACCTATTCTTTGTGTCGGGGAATCATTGGAGCAAAGAGAAGCCGGAGTTGAAAAGGAAACTGTTAGAAGTCAGTTAATTAAAGATTTAGATGGTATAACGGAAGGTTTAAATATAGTTGTAGCATATGAGCCTATATGGGCTATAGGTACAGGCAGGAATGCTACAAGCGCTCAGGCTAATGAAATGTCATCATTTATAAGGTCAGTATTAGGAGATGTTTTTACTGCAGATATTGCTGATAATATAGTGATACAATATGGAGGCAGTGTAAAAGCTTCCAATGCAAAAGAAATATTGGAGCAGTCCGATATTGACGGAGCATTGGTTGGAGGAGCCAGCTTAATGGCTGATGAATTTATCAAAATTATTAATTTTTAAGTAGAAAGGTTGAATTATGAATAAAGTAACTGCATTGATTATTCTTGATGGATGGGGTATTGGACCTGATTATGAGGGGAATGCTATAAAAAGAGCAAAAACTCCCAATTTTGATGTATTATTGAGAAGGTATCCAAATACAACTTTATCTACAAGTGGTTATGATGTAGGTCTTCCCAAAGGACAAATGGGAAATTCAGAGGTAGGACATTTAAACATAGGCGCAGGCAGAATTGTGTATCAGGATTTCACCAGAATTACTATGTCTATTGAGAATGGTGAGTTTGAAAAAAATGAAGCATTGCTTAGTGCCATAAATTTTGCAAAGAAGAATAATTCAACTCTGCATTTAATAGGGCTTTTATCTGATGGGGGAGTACATAGTCACAATACTCATTTGTATAGTTTAATTCAACTCGCGAAGAAAAACGGCTTAATCGATGTTGAAATTCATTGCATCACTGACGGTCGAGATGTAAGCCCTACAAGCAGCCCAAATTACATAAAAGAATTGATGAAAAAAACAAAACAGATTGGCGTAGGACACATTGCCTCAATTATGGGAAGATACTACGGCATGGATAGAAACAGACAGTGGGACAGAGTAGAATTGGCATACAATGCTTTAATAAATGGTGAGGGTGAAATTTACAAAGACCCTCTTGAAGCAATAAAGAGCTCATATTTAAAGGGAGTTACAGACGAGTTTATAAAACCCCTATTGATTGAAAAAGACAACGGAGAGCTTGGTACTGTCAAAGATAACGATGCGGTTATTTTCTTTAATTTCAGACCTGACAGGGCAAGAGAAATAACCAGGGCATTTGTTGATGATGACTTTTCATATTTTGACAGAAAAAAGATTAATGTGAAATACGTATGTATGACAATGTATGATAAGACTATTGAAAATGTGGAAATTGCTTACAAGCCTAATTTTGTGCAAAATACCTTAGGTGAATATTTAAGCAGACTGGGCATTAAGCAGTTAAGAGTTGCAGAAACGGAAAAATATGCTCATGTTACATATTTTTTTAACGGTGAAATAGAAGAACCTTTTGAAAATGAGGTAAGAATTTTAATACCTTCACCTGATGTGCCCACTTATGACTTAAAGCCCGAAATGAGTGCTTTTGAGGTAAAAAACACTGTTATGGAGCAATTAGAAAAGGATATGTATAAGGTTATGATAATTAATTTTGCAAATCCTGATATGGTGGGACACACGGGAGATATAGAGGCAGCTATAAAGGCAGTGGAAGCAGTGGATAAATGTTTCGGTGAAATAGTAAACTATATAATAAGGGCGGAAGGAACAGCAATAATTACATCAGACCATGGAAACTGCGAAGAAATGTTTGACAGAGAAACCCTTGATATAATCACTTCTCACACCGGCAACAGAGTGCCCTTTATAGTTGTTGACAACAAAAATTTCAAATTAAGAGAAGGAATTCTTGCAGATGTAGCCCCTACGATTCTTGAGCTTATGGGACTCGAAAAACCTGCAGAAATGACAGGAAAAAGTTTGATAGTTCATAATGAATAAAGGAGAATAGTATGTCAATAATAACAGATATTTATGCAAGAGAAATATTGGATTCCAGAGCGAATCCTACAATTGAAGTAGAAGTATGGACAGAAAGCGGCGGGTACGGAAGGGCAGGCGTACCATCCGGAGCTTCAACAGGAGCATTTGAAGCTGTAGAACTTAGAGATGGCGATAAAAACAGATATTTAGGCAAAGGCGTGTTAAAAGCTGTCGATAATGTTAACAATATTATTGCACCGGAATTAATAGGAAGAGATTCATTGGCACAAGTTGAAATCGATAAACTTTTAATTGAACTTGACGGCACTCCCAACAAAGGAAAATTGGGCGCGAATGCAATATTGGGAGTATCCATCGCATGCGCAAAAGCAGCAGCAGACACATTGGGGTTACCCCTTTATCAATATCTTGGGGGAGTAAACGGCAAAGTTCTTCCTGTACCCATGATGAATATTTTAAACGGCGGGCAGCATGCCGACAACAATGTGGATATTCAGGAATTCATGATTATGCCTGTAGGAGCTGAAAGTTTCAAAGAAGCATTAAGAATGGGAGCTGAAATATTCCACAATTTAAAAATCGTTTTAAAGGGAAGGGGATTAAATACGGCCGTTGGTGATGAAGGAGGATTTGCACCGAATTTATCATCAAATGAAGAAGCATTAGTTACAATAGTTGAAGCTATTAAAAAGGCAGGCTACATTCCCGGGAAAGATGTTATGCTGGCTCTTGATGTGGCTGCTTCGGAATTATTCGATGCAGAAACAAAAATGTATAACTTGGAAGGTGAAGGCAGAAAGTTTACTCAGACTGAAATGGTTGATTATTATACAGAATTGGTGAGCAAATATCCGATAATATCTATAGAAGACGGTATGGATGAAGAAGACTGGGAAGGTTGGAAGATGCTTACCGAAAAACTGGGTGATAAAGTTCAGTTAGTTGGTGATGATTTATTCGTAACCAACACTGTAAGACTAAAAAAGGGTATCGAATTAAATGTTGCTAATTCTATATTAATAAAATTAAATCAAATAGGCACAATAACAGAAACACTAGATGCTATTGAAATGGCAAAAAGAGCAGGTTATACTGCGGTTGTTTCACACCGCTCGGGAGAAACCGACGATTCAACTATCGCTGATTTGGTTCTTGCAGTTAATGCAGGACAGATTAAAACAGGAGCTCCTTCAAGGATGGACCGTGTTGCTAAATATAACCAACTGCTCAGGTTGGAAGACATCTTAGGCGATACTGCTCAATATAAGGGCTTGGAAGTTTTCTATAATATAAAATAATGTTAGAGGTATGGGGACACGCTCCCTTTTTATGGGATAGCCTCTGCCGGTAGGAGACATGTCCCCAAATCAGGCCTGAGAAATGGCTCATCTAAAAAAATATGGTTGATTTCATAAATCTTTGGTGTTATAATTCTAATGTTATGCGAAGAAAGGAACAGGAGGTGTTTTAGTGGAATTAGTTGTAAGAATACTTTTAATAATTGCTAGCTTAATTTTAATTGCAAGTATTTTGCTTCAATCAGGCAAATCGGCAGGAATGTCAGGAGAAATTGCAGGTGGAGCCGAATCTATATGGGGAAAGAGCAAAGGCAGAAGTTTTGAAGGAAAACTAGAAAAAGCAACAACTATATCAGCAATTATATTTGTTATTGCATCATTAGTCTTGGTTGCAATTCAATAATATTTTGTAATTAATTGGAAAGAATGAGTAAGTATTCTAATGTTGATATTGAGTTAGAATTTATTAAATATCAATGAGCAGATTTTATTTAATCTGCCAAATTGTAAATACTATGGAGGAAAGAAACAAATGGATACTTTAATGATAGCTCCCATAGTGGGAGTTTTGGCTTTATTATTTGCATTCTACAAAGCATCAATTGTAAGCAAGGCTGAGCCCGGTAATGATAGAATGCAAGAAATATCTTCATATATCCACGAAGGAGCAATGGCATTTCTTGCAAGAGAATATAAGTCAGTTAGTATTTTTGCAATAGTAATGTTCTTTATTTTAGGATTTGCAATTAATTGGCCTACTGCAATTGCATTTGCGGCAGGGGCTTCATGCTCGGCACTTGCGGGATATTTCGGTATGACAGTAGCAACAAAAGCCAATGTAAGAACAACAAATGCAGCAATGCAATCAGGAATGGGCAAAGCCTTGGATATTGCATTTTCAGGCGGCTCAGTGATGGGAATGACAGTTGTTGGTCTTGGAATATTAGGAACAGGCATATTTTGGTTAATTTTTGAAGATGCAGCTGTAGTTACGGGATTCAGCCTAGGCGCTTCATCAATAGCATTATTTGCACGTGTGGGCGGAGGTATTTATACAAAAGCTGCAGACGTTGGAGCAGACCTGGTTGGTAAGGTTGAAGCAGGAATTCCCGAAGATGACCCGAGAAACCCTGCTGTTATAGCGGATAATGTTGGCGATAATGTAGGTGACGTAGCAGGAATGGGTGCAGACTTATTTGAATCATATGTTGGAGCAATAGTTTCTGCAATAACACTGGGTGTTCTGGCATACCAAGGTAAAAATGGCGTTTCATTTGCTTTAATTGTATCCGCTGTAGGTATTATTGCGTCAATACTCGGTACATTGTTTGTAAAAGGAGACAAAAACCCTCAAAAAGCTTTAAATATGGGTACATATGCTTCTTCTGCAATAGTAATAGCTGCATCATTTTTCTTAAGCAAGTCTATATTGGGCAGTTACCAACCCTTTGGTTCAATTATATTCGGTGTATTTGTAGGATTAATTATAGCAAAAATAACTGAAATATATACTTCAGATGAATATAAATATGTAAAAGAAATAGCTTCACAATCCGAAACAGGTACAGCAACAACAATTATAAGCGGTTTGTCTGTCGGAATGAGATCCACAGCGTTTCCAATAATTGTTTTGGCAATAGGTATTATAGGAGCATATGCAATTGCAGGTTATACTTCAAACGGTGTTGATCCTGTCAAAGGATTATTTGGTATATCATTGGCAGCAGTAGGTATGTTATCAACAACAGGCATGACAATAGCAGTTGATGCCTATGGACCAATATCCGACAATGCAGGAGGTATTGCCGAAATGTGCGAGCTTCCTCATGAAGTAAGAGAAATAACGGATAGATTAGACTCTGTAGGCAA
>Ga0255346_1001432_pt1 | contig 33529 bp, 27 predicted proteins | sample wastewater_treat_FD_194410 | JGI IMG/M metagenome (GOLD analysis project Ga0255346, IMG submission 194410) | Wastewater microbial communities from Lulu Island WWTP, Vancouver, Canada - plant22 | ecosystem: Engineered > WWTP > Wastewater > Unclassified | place: Canada: Vancouver, British Columbia...
AAAAGGTGCTTGCCAATTGCTGCCAACGACAAAGCAGCCTGCACAAATTGCACAGACTGCTTTTGGTTACTACATAGATTATTTTTGTTTTTTGCGCTGTCTACTTGACAGGGGGGCGGGTCACAAAGCACTCAGGGGCAATGTGTTGCCTTATGCTGCTAAGGTGGATCAGGATTTACTTCGCTATCATCTGGAATAACCATTGCAGGAACAAATGCAGCGGATACCAGACGTAGAAAAAGTATTTGGAAAATAACGGGAAATGTCCTTTTTTACCATTGTAGAAAAATGTGATGACGATCCCTGCTGCCCATTCAGGTAACAGATAGATTAAAAACAAAGATGTGTCCGGTATACTGCCTAAGCTTACACAGAGAATACCGTACATCAGGAGCATATAGCTTGCAAGCCGTATAAGCGGCTTTTCACGGAGCAGATCAAACAGCAGCATTATCATTATTCCGCTGACAGCCCATTCGCAGTTAAGCAGCCGGCTTATACCCATCAATGCGGCGATAGCCAGAATGCGCAGCGGCAGTTTCCAGTCACAATGCAGAACTATCAGTGCCGCAAGTCCCAGAAAGAGCGTCATAAGCACACTCCATTGCAGGAGCAGATTATGAACCGTCAGGCCTCCTGCCAATGTCAGCGAATGAGGTATCTGAGTAATGACTGCAAAAATCAGTAGCCGTATCGCATACTTTGATCTCGATTTGGTATAGTGAAATCCTTCCGATATAAAAAAGAAGAATACAGGAGGAGCAAAGAATTCCAATGCGCCAACGATCATTAACAACGGTCTTGAGTGAAATAATGCATAAACTGTTAATTGCCAATGACCGAGAGTCATCAGTGCCAGAGCAATATATTTGAGCAGGTCACGATTGATCAACTGTAAAGGAAAATCTTTGTTCAGCAGTTTGTGGTCAAGATCTGAAAGAAATGATTTTTTTATAACTTTTTCTGATTCTGTTTCCATAAAGTACCTCCGAATTTGTTGCAAAATATTATATATTATATCATACTTATGTTTAAAAGTCAACAAAAATAAAGCCATAATATTCCTGACTGCATATCAGAAATACTATGGCTTAAAAATTCTGTATCAGCTCTGAATATAATGCTTATCAGAGAAGGTCTGCAAGGTCGAGGACAAGCTTTTCGGTCTTTGTCCATCCGAGACAGGGGTCTGTGATGGACTTGCCGTAGATGTTCTCACCTATCTTCTGTGAGCCGTCTTCGATGTAACTTTCGATCATGAGGCCCTTGGCAAGCTTGTTGATATCTTCGCTGTGGCGCATACTGTGGAGTATCTCCTTTGCGATGCGCACCTGTTCGCCGTACTGCTTGCCTGAGTTGGAGTGGTTGGTATCAACGATAAGAGCAGGATTCTTCAGCTCCTTTTCCGCATAGATCTTTGCAAGATTGTGGATATCTTCAAAGTGATAATTGGGGAATGACTGACCTCTGTCGTTGACATAGCCTCTGAGAATGGCATGAGCGTAAGGGTTGCCGTCGCTGCGGACTTCACATCCTCTGTAGATGAAAGCGTGGTGGTGCTGAGCGGCGGTTATGGAGTTCATCATAACCGAGATATCGCCGCCTGTGGGGTTCTTCATGCCTACAGGGATATCAACTCCGCTGGAAACAAGGCGGTGCTGCTGATTCTCAACGGAACGGGCTCCAATAGCGATATATGAGAGCAGATCGTCGAGGTAGCTGAAATTCTCAGGGTAGAGCATTTCGTCAGCGGTAGTGAAGCCTGTTTCGGAAAGCACACGCATATGCAGATTTCTGACAGCAATGATACCGCTTTTCAGGTCAGGCATTGCCTGCGGATCGGGCTGATGGAGCATACCCTTGTAGCCGTCGCCTGTGGTTCTGGGCTTTCCTGTGTAGACACGGGGGATCATCATGATCTTGTCCTTAACCTTTTCCTGTAGTTCACGGAGACGGGTGATATAATCAAGAACGCTGTCCTCGTTGTCGGCTGAGCATGGGCCGATTATCAGGAGGAATTTGTCTGACTCTCCTGTGAATATTTTCTTTACTTCTTCGTCACGTCCTGCTTTGATGTCAATGAGTTCCTGTGAAAGGGGATGAGCTGCCTTTAATTCCGAAGGATGTGGCAGTTCACGGATGATATTGAGTGCCATTGGTATACTTCCTTTCATATTTATATAAGGGGATTCCCTTGAAAGCTGTTCAGGATTGTCAGTCTCTCATTGTCATATATTTTGTCTGGTTATGCTGTTGTGAATCGGGCGGATGATATCCGCCCCTACAAATTGTACGTTCGCCCATATATAACAAGAAGTGCCGTCGAGCGAAAGCAGAGTAACCGCAACACAAAGAGTAAGCGAGTTTACGAGCGTATCGTGATTGCGCCGCCGCTCGCTCAGCGGCTACAATTGTACGTTCGCCCATACAAAACAAGAAGTTCTGTCGATTGAATTGTGATTCGTGCTGTGGAACGCCGAGGGCGGCGTTCCCTACAAAACAAGCCGTCGAGCGACCTGAGACTCATCGTTTTGCAAGAAGTAAGCGAGTTTACGAGCGTATCGTGATTGCGCCGCCGCTCGCTCAGCGGCTACAAATTGTACGTTCGTCCATACAAAACAAGAAGTGCTGTCGATTGAATTGTGATTCGTGCTGTGGAACGCCGAGGGCGGCGTTCCATACAAAGCAAGCCGTCGAGCGACCTGAGACTCATCGCTTTGAAAGAAGTAAGCGAGCGTAGCAAGCGAAACGTGATCGGGGTCAAGCTGCCGTCAGCTTGGTCAGCGGAGCCAGTCGGTGCCGTATCGGAGGGCAAGCTGGTCGCAGAGTACAAGTGCCGCAGCACTGTCAACGACTACCCTTGCCCTGTGGATTATAGCAGGGTCGTGGCGGCCCTTTATCTGTAGCGTGGTGTTTTCGCCTGTGTTAAGGTCGATTGTTTCCTGTTCCTTGTATATGGAAGGTGTGGGCTTTACAGCTGTACGGAACAGCAGTGGCATTCCGTTTGAGATGCCGCCTGTGATGCCGCCGTTGTGGTTGGACGATGTAACTACCTTGCCGTCAACGTTTCTGTAGCAGTCGTTAGCCTGACTGCCCAGCATATCTGTAATGCCGAAGCCGTCGCCGAATTCAACTCCCTTGACAGCAGGGATGCTGAACAACATATGTGAAAGCACACTTTCGAGAGAATCGAACCAGGGCTCACCTACGCCTGCCGGGAAGCCGTAAACAGCAGTTTCAAGCTTTCCGCCTACGCTGTCTCCGTCGGCACGGGCAGCTTCTATCTTTTCTATCATAGCATCCTTTACACTTTCGTCAAGGACTGCAAACTGTGCGTCCGACAGCTTTTCGATGTCAGACGGGATGTCGCCGAAGCTTCTGTCGGAAACTCCTGCACAGCTGAGGATATGTGTGCCGATGGTGATTCCCTTTGCTCTGAGAGCGGAAATGGCAACTGCACCTGCGGCAACTATACCTGCGGTGATACGGCCTGAGAAGTGTCCGCCTCCACGGAAATCCTGGAAGCCGTGATACTTCATATTTGCAGGATAATCAGCGTGACCGGGACGTGCTTTGTAGGCGAGTTCGCCGTAGTCCTTGCTTTTGGTATCCTGATTCTGTATCATGAAAGTGATTGGGGTACCTGTGGTCTTTCCTTCAAAAACGCCGCTGAGTATCTTTACCTCGTCAGCTTCACGGCGTGGAGTTGAGATAGAACCTACTGATTTTCGCAGCCCCATCTGATGAGCGATGAACTCCTCGTCAACGGGGATGCCCGGAGCGATACCGTCAAGAACGGCACCGATGGCAGTACCGTGGCTTTCACCGAAAATAGTGAGCGCAACGCTTGAACCTATAGTATTTTTCATTGTTGAAAACTCCCTTTTATGAATGAGTATATAATGGGACAACGTCCCTGCAATATATTCAGAATAGTCAGATGCAGGGGAGGGCGCCCTCGTCCTCCCTCGGGTTACATTTCAGCCGCCATCGGGAGCCCGTGGGCGGGCTCCCCTACATTTTTTATCCACCCTAATTATACCATTTCGCTAAGAATAAGTCAACAAAGCATTTTAACGGTTTACAGATACAAAGCGATAAAGTAAATGTGAATCTTGCACATCAAAGGCAAAATCACTAAAAATCCACGGCATATTTAGCTTATCAGCGATGATTCACCAAATTTTTCACAAAGCAGGCAAAAAGCAAATTTTACCTTGATTTTGACCGCCAAAATGTGCTATAATGCGAAATGGTGTTTATTCGGGAATGTTCATAGCCATTGTCATTCAGTCGTGGCAGAACATGGCCGGATCAGTATAATATGCGGTATATCCGCAGATCAGGAGGTAAAACATATGACGGCAGCACAGATCTTTGCCATCATAATCTTCGTCGGAATGTTCATAATGATCGTTCTCGACAAGATCGAAAGGCACTATGTAACGCTCGGAAGCGGCATTCTCACTCTTATCGTGGTTTTCGGTATCTGTATGAGAAGCGGCAAGGCGGTTACAGACACACTCGCCCTTAAAGGCTTCTTCACCAAGGATTTCTGGTATCAGGTGACGGAAAGCGAAAGCAAGGGCATCAACTGGGCGACTATAATCTTCATCGCAGGCATGATGGTCATGGTCGAGGGTATGGCGAAAGCAGGCTTCTTCCGCTGGCTTTGCATGAAGATAGCTTTCCTTGTAAAATGCAAGACCATACCGATATTCATCACATTCATGGTAATGGCTGCGGTGCTTTCAATGTTCATTGACAGTATCACAGTTATCATGTTCCTTGCGGCAGTTACAGTTGAACTGGCACAGCTTCTCAAATTCAATCCCGTACCGATGATACTTTCCGAGATCTTCTGCGCAAATCTGGGCGGAAGCGCTACAATGTGCGGTGATCCGCCGAACATCATCGTAGGTACATCACTGGGCTTCTCATTCTTCGATTTCCTTACAAATACAGGTCTTATCGCAGGCATATCCCTGATAGTATCCGTAGTATTCCTCTACTTCGTATTTCGTAAGGAACTTGCAACAGAGGGCGGCGCTAAGGTCGATATGAGCAAATTTCCCAAGCCTTCGGAGGCTATCACAAACAAGAAGGATTTCATCATCAGCAGTATAATTTTTGCCTGTGCGGTAATACTTCTTATCACTCACGCTACCACACATCTTACGGTTGCTTCCATCGGACTTTTCATTGCGGCTATAACCCTTATCACTTCGGGCAAGCACGCACTTGAACTTCTCAAGAAGGTGGACTACAAAACTCTCGTATTCTTCATCGGTCTCTTTATCGTTGTAAGCGGACTTGAAGAAACAGGCATACTCAAGCTTATCGCAAACTTCATCGGCGATATCAGCGGCGGCGATGTAAGACTTATGATCGCAATTATCCTCTGGGTATCAGCAATTGCCAGTGCATTCGTTGACAACATCCCGTTTGCAGCTACAATGGTGCCTATCATCCAGAGCCTTTCAGAGACTTCGGGAGTTCCAATCAGCACTCTCGCATGGTCACTGGCTATCGGTACCGATATCGGAGGAAGCGCAACTCCTATCGGTGCATCAGCAAACGTTGTGGGTACATCTGTTGCCGCCAAGAACGGCCACCCCATCGGCTGGGGACGCTACTGCAAGAAGATCGCTCCTGCTACTGTGATCGTTCTTGCTATCTCTACAGTTTATCTTTTCGTCAGATATCTTTGATAACAGGAGGTAAAAACTATGTCTCAGATCATTATTTCAGTCGGCCGTGAATTCGGAAGCGGCGGACGTGTGATTGCAGAAGAACTTGCAAAAAGATTCAATATCCCGATATATGACCGCCATCTCATCACTGAGATAGCTGAGAAAATGGGCATGACTGCTGAGGAAGTCGAGAAGTACGACGAAGCACCTAAGCTGAAGATACTTTCAAGAAGAGTCAACGGCTACAGCAATTCCATTGAGGACAATGTGGCAGAAATGCAGTTCAATATCCTTGAAGAAAAAGCTAAGAAGGGTGAATCTTTCGTGGTCGTGGGAAGATGTGCAGAGACAAAGCTGAAGAAGTATCCTGCACTTATCTCACTGTTCATCCTTGGCGATACAGATAAGAAAGTCGAGCGTGTCATGAAGCTTTATGAGCTGAATGAAGAAGAAGCAAGACACTTCATGTACAAGAAGGATAAGAAGCGCAAGCACTATCACAACTACCACTGCACAGGCAGCTGGGGCGATTCAAGGCTCTACGACCTGAGCATCAACAGTTCAAGACTCGGCATCGACAAGACAGTTGATATGCTTGAAACATACATCAAAGCCCGTGCAGCAGCAATGGGAAAATAAAATCATGGGACCGCCTTATGGCGGTCCTTTTTAATGCGTAATTCGTAATGCGTAATGCATAATTGCGGTGTCCGCTTTGCGAATGGATTGAAATTGATCTGTAGGGGCCGCCTTTGGCGGTCCTTGCTTAATTTGCAACGAGCCGTATTTGTAGGGGCGCACAGTGTGCGCCCTCTACGTCCCTTTTAGGTTCGACGGAAATTGTGGAGACCGGGGGGAGGCTCCCCTACAAAGATTTGATTCGTTCTGTCTCTTTCTGTTGCATATTGTCAGAATTAGTGCTATAATAAAAGTATATGACGGATGAGTCCGCATTTTCCGAAAAGGGGGAGTATGTATGCAGATAGTTACACCAAAACAAATGGCAAAGATCGAGGAACGCTCAGAAAAGCTGGGAGTTAGCAAAAAACAGCTCATGGAAAACGCAGGAAAGGCACTTGCTGACCTTATCGACAATTACTGCCGCAAAGACAATAACCGCACAGAGGGACGCTCGGTAGTATTCCTCACAGGCAAGGGAAACAATGGCGGAGACTGCTATGCGGCGGCTAATATCCTCGTTTACCGTGGCTGCAAAATAACAATAATCGACATCGGCGGTCAGCCCGAAAGCGACCTTTCAAAGGAAATGTACCTGAGACTGCCCAAGGAGCGCATCAACTTCATAGACGGCTACAGGAACAAAACTGTGGATGCTGCCATCGAAGCTGCTGAGCTGGAATATATGACAGTGGGCGGCGACAGCAGTCTGGAAGCTCTCGAAAATAAAAAGGACCGCAACCCCATAGACAATATCCTCCTGCACGAGAAGAGACGTATGCAGAAGGTCACACAGGCTGTAAAAGAAGCTGATGTGCTGGTGGACGGAGTTTACGGCACAGGTTTCCACGGCCATCTGGACAAGAATACAGCGGCCGTATTTGCCATAGGCACAGGCGCTTACTGCATAGCTGTGGATGCACCAAGCGGCGGCAACAGCACAGAAGGCACAGTTGCACACGGCACATTCAAGGCTGACGAGACTCTCACTTTCGGCTACATCAAAACCGGTATGTCACAGTTTCCGCTGAAGAAATACTGCGGAAAGGTGACGGTAGCTGATATCGGTCTGCCTTCGGGGGCGATAGACGCTATTGACGGCGAAAGGAAGTATTACCGCATAGAGCGCAATCATCTTGCAGCATTCCCGCCCAAGCGAGAAAGGGATTCACATAAGGGCAATTTCGGAACAGTTCTTGTTATCGCAGGAAGTTCATCCATGAGAGGTGCAGCTGCTTTCGCTTCACTGGGCGCACTGAGAAGCGGTGCAGGACTTGTCCGCCTTGCTTCCGTTGAAAAGTGCATAGACTCGGCAGCGGTACTGGTCCCCGAAGCTACATTCATCGAAATGGACTATGACGATTACGGCCATATGCTTTTTGACCCAAACCGTGAAGCTGTTCTCGAAGCCATGAAAAAGGCTAAGGCTGTAGTTATCGGCTGCGGTATGGGAGTTACTCAGGATACCATTGAGCTGACAAAATTCGTCACGGAAAATGCAACGTGTCCCGTAATTATTGATGCAGACGGAATAAACTGTATAGCTTCCGACATAGATATATTACTGAAGAAAAAGACAGAGGTCATAATTACTCCTCATCCCGGAGAGATGGCAAGACTTCTCAACTGTGATACCGCTATGATATCCGATAACAGGATAGTCGTGGCTGAGAAATATGCCGAGAAGTACGGCATTACCGTTGTACTCAAGGGCGCAGGCACTATTATTTCTGACAGCCGTGCGACTGCGGTCAATCATACAGGCAACGCAGGTATGAGCGTAGGCGGCAGCGGAGATGTCCTCGCAGGCATGATAGGTTCGATAATCGCTCAGGGAGTAGGAGTTTTCGACGGCGCTTGCGCAGGTGTGTATATGCACGGCCTTGCAGGTGATATCGCTGCTGAAAAGCTTGGAATGGAGGCTATGCTGCCCCGTGATATCATCGACAATCTGTCTGATTCATTCAGCGCATTAAAAGAAAAGAAAAGGGATATGAAGATCTGATATCTCAAAACAGCGGATGTTTAAAGTCAATTTTTAATTCAGGAGTGATACCATGAAAAGACTTTCTGCATTCGCTGTTTTCTTTGTTATGGCATTCTGCCTTGTTTCATGCGCAGTGCCTGTGAAGAGCGGCAGTACATCCCACGAAAACGGCCTTGACAGCGCATTTGAGTCGGCTGTGACTTTTACCATTGAAAAGATGACAGCGGAGGGAACTCTCATCCGTCAGGGAAGCGGCATATGGTCCATAGAGTTCGATTCGCCCAATACTCTCAGCGGAGTGAAGATGGATTTCGCTGACGGCGAGGTGAGTGCATCCTATAAGGGACTGGAATTCTCCGTGCCGCAGTCAGCACTTCCCGAGAAAGCCATGATGCTGAATCTTATCAAAGCTGTGGACGATAACGCAAGGCTTGAAAAACTCAGCGGTGAGGAAAAGGACGGCAGCTTTATCGTTTCGGGAACTCTCGAAGAAGGCGGATATCAGCTTGTCACCGACAGCGACGGACACCTTGTAAGCTTTGAGATGCCGAATTATAAACTGTCCATAACCCTCCACGATACCACATTCACTCAGAACCTGTCCACAGAATAAAAAATCCCGTCAGCAGTACCCTCGGTACTCATACAGAAACTTTATACGCATTTATCGGGGAAAACCTTTCTGAGGAAAGGTTCTTCCCCGAACCCCTTTCCAAAGACTTTTAATAGAATTTTGCCCCATAATAGGGCGCACTTGAAAGACTTGTAAAAATCTTGCTTTACTGGTGTGCGCCCTATTATGGGGCAAAATTAATAGTCTTGGGAAACAGATTTGAGAAGATCCTTCTTCAAACAGTCTACCTCAATAATACATATAAAACTTCTTTATCAGTACCGCCGTTACTGCTGACGGGATTTTTATTCTTTGACTTTGCCTTCTTTAAGGCGGGTAAGGTAGTCTTTGGTTTCCGAGGCGACTACTCTCGAAAGCATTATAATAGCGATTACGTTAGGGAGTGCCATGAGGCCGTTGAAGATATCGGCCATATTCCACACAGCTTCGACTGTGAGGTAAGGGCCTACGAAAACGGCAGCAATGTATATCCACCTGTAGGCTTTTGTTATCCTTGCGTTTGCGCCTGTAAGATAGGAAAGGCAGCGCTCGGAGTAGTAATTCCAGCCGAGGATGGTGGTGAATGCAAATACCGACAGACAGGCCATAAGGATGAATGAGGATATTTTCTCACTGAAAGGCAGACCGTAGTCGAAAGCGTCCATAGTTATCATAACGCCCTGAAGTTCGGTTTTGTTGTGGCTGCCTGAGATAATGATAGCCAGACCTGTCATGGTGCAGACTACGATAGTGTCGATGAAAGTACCTGTCATGGTAACAAGTCCCTGACGTACAGGCTCGTTTGTTTTTGCGGCAGCAGCTGCGATAGGAGCCGAGCCGAGGCCTGCTTCGTTTGAGAAGATACCTCTTGCCACACCCTTTTTCATTGATGTCATCATAAGGGCAGTACCTGCAAGTCCGCCTGCGATAGGCCTTGCGCCGAAAGCTTCCTTGACTATGAGAGCTACAGCTGACGGTATCTCTGTTACGTGGAGGAATATTATCAGCAGACAGCATCCCACATATGCAAGAATCATTGCAGGGACAACTATCTCCGAAACCGTAGCGATACGCTTGATTCCGCCGATAACGATGAGGGCAGTGAGCAGAGTGATAAGTGCGCCTGCCAGTATAGTTGTGATCGTATAGTCCATTCCGAGCACGGATACGGTGTGCTTTGACTCAGGGTCGAAGAAATTGTTTGCGGCGGAGGTTATGCCGTTTATCTGTGTGATAGTGCCGATGCCCATAAGTCCTGCGAGAAGTCCGAAAATAGCGAAAAGCTTAGCCAGCCATTTCCACTTCTTGCCGAGACCGTTTTCTATGTAGTAGAAAGGACCGCCGAGAATACTGCCGTTTTCGTCCTTGATACGGTACTTGACGGCGAGGAGTCCTTCAGCGTACTTTGTAGCCATGCCGAAGAATGCTGCGACTTCCATCCAGAAAAGTGCTCCCGGACCGCCGGTAGCAACGGCAGTAGCAACTCCGACGATATTTCCCGTGCCGACAGTTGCCGAGAGAGCGGTACACAGCGCCGCAAAGCTTGAAACTTCACCGCTTTCCGATTCCTCGTTGCTGACCATGTACCTCAGCGCCTTGCCCAGCTTTCTTACCTGTAGGAATCCCAGCCTGACCGTGAGGAGGATACCGCAGGCCATAATCAGTATTATCAGGGGAAGTCCCCACACGTACTCGTCTATTATTTTTATAAGATCATTGAATCTGTCCATTAAAACAACTCCTGTAAAAAAGGTCGTTAAAATTATATCATACCCACAGGTAAAAGTCAAGAAAAACAGTGCTTTCATTCGATCAGGCAATTGGATAATAACGGCATATGACCGTGGATATTTTATAGAAGTCATAATTATGAAAAAGGGGAGCAGACCCTTAAAGGTCTGCTCCTTTGATAAATACCTGTAAAAGCACCGCATTCTGATTCAGTCGCTTACGTCAAGGTCAAGTCTTACTTCTACTTTATAATCGGGATATTTTTCCTGTATCTCACGGGCTATCTCTGCATGGAGCGCCTTGCTGTCAGGAGCGGCAAAGTCGATGATAACATCAAAGATGATATTACGGGATTCCTCATCAAAGAAGAAGCCGTGTATCTGCAAAACGAATTCGTGAGACATGACGGTTCTTCGGATATCGTTGTAGATCTCTGTAGCCTTGCCGCCGTTGGTATTAACGGAGTATACGCTGATTCCCGTCAGGATTATATTATGCTCGGCAAGCACTTTATCGGTAATGCTTCTTTCAAGCTTATCGAGCCTGCTGACTGTCATGGTGTCGGGGACTTCGATATGCACGGAGCCGATAAGCAGATCGGGGCCGTAGCTGTGAAGTATAAGGTCATATGCGCCCTGCACTTCGGGAAGTGAGCAGATAGTCTTCTTGACTTCCTTTGAGATATCGCTGTCCACACGCTGACCGATTATGTCGGATATGCTGTCTGTGAGCATTTCGATACCCGATTTGATGATGACTATTGATATCACCGCACCGAGCCATGCTTCAAGGCTGAGACCTGTGATTATGAAAATAACGGCCGCAATAAGTGTGGAGAAAGAGATAACGGAATCCATAAGAGCGTCTGTGCCCGAAGCAATAAGCGAGGAAGAATTCACTTTCTGTCCCGTCTTTTTGACGTAAAGGCCGAGGACTATTTTCACTATTACTGCGGCGGCAACTATGACCAGTGCGGCCGCTGTATATTCGGGAGTCTTGGGGTGCGTTATCTTCTTCACCGATTCGATGAGCGATGTGATACCTGCATACAGCACGATCACCGCTATTGAAAGGGCACTGATATATTCTATCCTGCCGTGTCCGAAAGGATGCTTCTTGTCGGGCTTTTTCCCTGCAAGTTTGGTTCCGATAATGGTTATGACCGACGAAAGAACGTCGCTTAAATTGTTTACGGCATCAAGGACGATGGCGATAGACGATGTGAGAAGTCCGACAGCCGCTTTGAAGCCTGCCAGCAGGAGATTAGCGGCTATTCCGATAATACTCGTTCTGATGATGACTTTGTTTCTATCCATGTAATTACACCTCACAATATGATTATTACGGCAACACCGCACAAAGCCCGCCTGACGGCTTTGCACTGAATCTGCTTGCATATTTTCCGTCATCTTGCACAGAAATTCCTTGACATACGATAGTATGCCTGCGGAATTTCTATACAATCTGACGAAAAAATCTGTCTGCGCATCTTCAGCACAAGCTTTGTGCGGTGTTGCCTTACTATTATATCACATTCATAATGAAAAGTAAACTTATGAAGAAAAATTGAAATTTCCGAAAATTAACTGTTGATTTATAAACATTTTTGTGATATAATCATAATATAATTCTTTTTGTGGAGATAAATATATGAAAAAGCGTTACATAATTCCAATAGTGATCTCAATACTCATGCTTGCAGTAAACATTGTTTCTCGTTTCAGCAGGCAGTTTTCGGATTTTTACGTGCAGAAGATATTCCCTCATATCTCAGGCATTTTCTCTCATATCAGCGGACTTTTCCCTTTTTCAGTGGGCGAAGTCATGATAATCGCAGGCATACTCCTTGTGGTGATAGGTCTGCCGCTTTTCCTGATAATGCTGCTTGTCAAAAAGGATAAGCGCCGCAAAACGGTCGGCATTTTCGCCTGCACGGTGCTCTGGGTGTTCACTTTTATATGGTCAACAGAAACTCTCAATTGCTTCGTGATGTATCAGTGTACGCCGTTCTCCGAGCGATATTTCGGCAGCGGCTCCGAACGTTCCACCGAACAGCTTACTCAGCTTTATTCCATGCTTGTGGACGAAGCAAACGAGCTTGCAGAACAGGTGCCGAGAGACGAGAACGACCGCTTCATTCTCACCTGCGATTATGATAAGGAAGCAAAGGAGACTATGAAGCGCACGGGTATGAAATATCCTCAGCTGAAAGGCTATTATCCCACAGCAAAGAAGATACAGTTCTCATATCTTATGAGCCAGTCAAATCTGCTTGGTATCTACTTCCCCTTCTCTCTTGAATCCAACTACAACAAGGACATGGTCAGCACCAATTATCCTTCGACTATCTGCCATGAATACGCACACCTCAAAGGTATAATACAGGAGGACGAAGCAAACTTCATTTCCTTTATCGCCAACGTGGAAAGCGAGAATATCGAGTTCCGCTATTCGGGCTATCTGAACGCTCTCGAATACGTACATAACGAGATCTACGAGCAGAAAATAACTTCTGCATACGGTATTACCGATAAGATCTCCGATAAGGTCATGAATGACTGGTTCAGGTTCATGCCAGATGATTACTGGGAAATAAACAAGAAGAAAGAGGTCATCCCTACCGAGACAGTCAGCACTGTCAGCGATGCCGCAATAGATACGAATATCCGACTGAACGGCCGTGACGAGGGCATAAAAGCCTATTCCCACGTTGTCAATCTCCTCCTGGACTATTATTTCGCTCCTACAGAGAAATCATGAAAATTCGGGGAGATCCTTCTGAAAGGATCTCCCCGTTATTTTATTGCTCTGCCAATTAAACTTTGCCAAAAGGCGAAGTAAGAAAGGAAATTTATCAAGGAAGGAACACTCAGGAATGCTTACGCATTTCAAATTTTCCGAAGCAGAGAAGTTTTCTTTATTCCGTCGGAGCAATATATATAAGCTTGACGATCAGGCAAGACCGAGGAGTTTTTCGGCATTTCTGAAGAATATCATTTCCTTTTCCTCGTCTGTAAGCGGAAGGCCGTTTATCAGTGCGATCTCGTTTGCAGGTTCATCCCAGGGGCAGTCACTTCCGAAAAGCACCTTGTCCGCTCCCTGTTTCCTGATGATGCGCAGAAGCTGTTCGGGCTTGATGTATCTTGATATAACTCCCACATCCAGCCGGACGTTGTCGAATCTTCCTGCCAGATATTTTTCAACATCATCCCAGAGAGTAAGGCCTCCCAGATGGGCGGCTGAAATTTTCAGCTTCGGGAAAAGCTGTGCAAGATGTGCGAACCTCTGCGGAGTGGCACGTATCTCATCTTCTGCAAAGGGATCCCATCCGCCGTGGAATACGGCGATAAGTCCCAGTTCAGCCATTTTTTCGTAAACGGGGAACATCTTCTCATCGTCGGGGCAGAAGTGCTGATACTCGGAATGGAACTTGACACCGTAAAGACCCAGCGCCTTTATCCTCTCAACTTCCTGTACCGCATCCTCAGCATCGGGATGCACCGAACCACAGCAATAAAGCCCGTCACCCATTATATCAGCCGCCCAGTTGTTGATGGTAGTCTGCTGGGTCGGCTTTGTAGCTACAGGGAGTACGAGCGCTCTGTCAATGCCGTTTTCCTTCATTTTCTTCCTGAGACCGCTGACAGTACCGTCGGTAGCAGGAGTTATGCCGCTTGTATGCTCCAGACCCGAAAGAGCCCTTTCAGCGATACTGTCGGCGAATGCGTGTGCGTGAAAATCAAAATACTGCATAATTACTCCATTACGTGCTCCATTGCGTGATAGAAGATAGTTTTTACGTGATCATCGCAAAGGGAGTAGAATATAGTTTTGCCCTCACGTCGGGAGCTGACAAGTCTTGCTTCTTTCAGCACTCTGAGCTGATGAGAGATAGCTGACTGTGTCATGCCAAGCAGTCGGGCTATATCACATACACACATCTCACTCTGACACAGTACGAATATTATCCTTATCCTTGTGGAGTCGCCGAATACTTTCAGCAGCTCGGCAGCTTCATAGAGTACGGCTTCATCGGGCATTACCTTAGAGACCTTTTCCACGATATTCTTATGCACTCCGTGAGTGCCGCAGATATGTTCTTCCATTCGTTTACCTCCTGTTACAGAATGTTGACGGCAAAATACACCGCAGCGGTGACAATGGCAATGCTGATCAGTGTACCGAGGGTGCAGGTAGCTACTGCGAATCTGTCGAAAACGTAGCCTTTCTTATTGAGATACACCCTGTATTTCCTGTTCTTTTTGTAAAGACTTTTTTCGAGAATGCCTTCCTCGGGGAACACATTCGGGTATTCGCTGCCGTCGATGGTGTAGAAAGCGACTTTGAATTTGCCGTTTGGTTTAGTGTCTATGCGTGAAAACTCAGCTTCAGCTTTACGTGAAGTGATAAGTTTTATGAAAAAGAAGAAGAACAGCAGTATCATTGCAGCCAGAATAAGCCCGATAACGACAGCCGCAGCGAATGCGAGCATTACAGGCTTGACACCGAGAATAATGGCAAGAACGATAATGATAACGATGACAGCTACAGCTTCCATACGCCATTCCTCCATTCATGTTTTATCAGAGCATAATATAATGTATGCTTCTGCATTAATTCAGAGTATCGAAAAAACTAAATTTATGTGGGGCGATGTAGGCATCGCCCCCTACACAATAACCAAGAACAGGCAAAATGTAGGGGCTGATGCCCACATCAGCCCTTGTTTAACAATACAAAATCGACTTTTTCAACAGACTGAATTAATGCTTCTGCATTAATTATAGCATATCCGGGAGTAAAAGTCAATACGGGTCCGGAAAATAACTCAGGGGACCTTTCCTGAGAAAAGTCCCCTTTGTGATAAAGTTCAATTATGAATTAGCACCATCCATGATGCCTTTAAGGATAGCTGTATTCCACTTGTTGTCAGTTCTTGAGTAGATACCAAAGCTTCCGTCGCCGCTGAGTGCGCCGTTATCCCATACTACACACTTTATGCCAAGCTTCTTTGAAGCTCCCACATAATACTTGTAATACTGCGCTCTTGTTGCTTCGTCAGCAGCATTCACGCAGCCGAATTCGTCGATGATAACAGGGATTCCCTTATCGATGAACTTTTCCTTGAGCTCTGCGAACTTCTTGTCCAGTTCCTCTCTGCCCTTGTCATCGAATACTGTGTCATTGCCCTCGGAGAACTTCCACGGAGCGTAGTAGTGAACTGAGAAGATGATATTTCCGTTCTTCGGGATGACCACATCCTTCAGAGCCATACTCTCGGCAGAAGCCGCATATGAAGTAACGATGAGAGTTCTTCCTGCATTGTTTCCGCCTGAAGCACGAACAGTCTTGACGAAATCGGCCTCATAGTTGTTGATGACCGATCTTTCCTGGAGAGTACCGCCCATCCATTCCATAGCACTTCCGATAGTTCTTGGTTCGTTCATGCCCTCGAAGATGAGTCTGTCGCCGTAATCCTTGAAGCGTTCGGAGATCTGTGTCCAAATAGCCTTGAGTTTTTCGCTGTCCTCGGGATACTCGGAATTGTTCGGAGTTATCCAGATATAGTCGTCGTGGTGAACGTCGATGATAACGAAAAGTCCTTCATCGTAAGCATAGTCAACAACTTCCTGAACTCTTGACATCCATGCATCCTGAATAGTGTTGCCGTCCATATGCTCGCCCCATGTGACAGGGATACGGATGGTATTGAAGCCTGCGGCCTTGACTGAGCGTACCATGTCTTTTGTGGTCTTTGGGGTGCCCCAGCCTGTTTCGGTATCAAGACCTTCAAGTCCTGTATTGTATGAATCAAGAGCATTACCCAGATTCCAGCCGATATTCATGGCTTCAACTATCTGGCTTGCCGAGCGGAATCCTGTATCTTCAGCAGCGCCGCCGATACCGCCGACAACTTCCTGAACGGAAGAAGTATCCTTATTGCTGTATCGTACTGTAAGATTATTCATAGTGATCTCTTCCTGTCCGCCGTACCAGTATAAGAGTTTGAATTTGCCGTTAGGAGCGTAATACTGTTTTGCCTCATTATTCAGGAACCATGTGAGCTGAAGGTTCTTGTCGTTCTGGAAAAGACCCAACTTATTGCTCATGTATGTGCCGATAGAGGATTCATATATGAACTGTCCCTGGAACATATTGATAGTATTCGCTGCGCTGAGGTCAACGGTAATAGCTTCGGGAACTGCATTCTCGGGGAGGAAATCCAGCGGAACTTCAAAGCCGAGAGTATCGCTGTTGAAGTTTACGGTCTGTGCGACTTCCACAGTCTGGATTCCGTCGGTCGGAACGTTGACTGTACGTGTGAATTCGCAGAATACACTGTCCAGTCTGACGGAATTGCAATCGCCCCAGTAGTAGCCGAACTGAACTTCTCTGTTAACATTGACATATTCAGCGACCTCGGGGGGGACATCCCATCTGACCTCGCCGTATCCGCCCTGTGTCGGGATTATCTGAGGATCTGTCTGATACCAGTTCGGAGTGGTTTCAGCAGGACATCCGTCAAGAAGTGAGATTCCGAAGCCGCCCTTGAAATCATTTATATTTCCGCCTACGCCGTAAACGATGAAAGTGAACGACCTTATGTAATCTCCCTCATTGACGAAATCGGCAAGCGGCATATTATATGTGTTTGAACCGTCTGTATGTGGTACAACGGTATTTACATCAACTTTGCAGCCAAGATTAGAACTGATTGTTTCCATAGGACTGATATGTGCAGCTGCACCCTCCTCTGATTTTGATGGATCATCTGACAAGCCTTCTGCATTCTGTTCTTCGGGAGCGCCGATGTCAGCGGGCTGAGTTGTTGAAGTTTCCGAAGGCGAAGATGACGATTTATTATCCTTGCCGCTGCAGGCTGTAAGTGATAATGAAACAGCAGCAGCCAGCAGTAAAGCTTTTAGCCTCTTAGTCATATCTTTTTCCTTTCTGTGATAAAACTGACTAACGTGACTTAATTATATCACGTTATTTCCATGTTTTCAAGGTGTATTGGCCAAATATGAATATTAACATTAGGTAAATAAGTTTTAAATTTTGTAGGATTCTGCTTCCCTGACAAGTTTGATATCAACCAGTGCGTCTATTTCTGTGCCGTCTGCGCCGTACTCCTCAGAGAATACTTTTCCCTCCTGCCTTATCTTTCCGATGAAAGCGGTCTTGTCATACGGTATCAGCAGCCTCATCCTCTTTGCAGTTTCGGGGAGGTTCCTGACGATGCAGTCCAGCAGTTTATCGAAGCCTGTCTGTTCCTTTGCGCTTATGAGAACGGTATTGTCGTCCTCAAAAACGGTATCTGTAAAAGGTGCCGCATCCGCCTTGTTCATGACGTAAATCTGCGGTATCCCCTCACAGCCGAGCTCGGAGAGAAGGTGAGCGGTCACCTCGGCCTGTTCCTTTATTTCGGGAGAAGTGAGATCCTGAACATTGAGGATTATATCCGCTGCCGCCGCTTCTTCCAGAGTGGATTTGAAGGCTTCCACCAGATTGTGTGGCAGTCTCCGGATAAGCCCTACTGTGTCTATGAGCATTACGCTTCTTCCGTCAGGCAGCTCGATAGAACGTGATGTGATATCCAGTGTGGCAAAAAGTTTATTTTCCGCAAGGACTCCTGCATCAGTGAGAGCGTTGAGCAGAGTGGACTTTCCCACGTTCGTGTAGCCTACGATAGCCGCACACAGCACACCGTCCTTTTTACGGCGTGAGCGTGAGAAATCACGGTGCTTCTTCAATTCTTCAAGTTCTGCTTCGAGGTAAGATATCCTTTTGCGGATGTGACGTTTGTCGGTCTCCAGCTTTGTTTCACCGGGGCCTCTTGTGCCGATTCCGCCGCCAAGTCGGGAGAGTGCTGTACCCATACCCGTAAGTCTCGGGAGGCGGTATTTCTGCTGAGCAAGCTCTACCTGAAGCTTGCCTTCTTTTGTTCTTGCACGCTGAGCGAATATATCGAGAATGAGAGTAGTTCTGTCGATAACTCTTACATCAAGAAGCTGTTCGATATTCCTCACCTGAACTCCTGTAAGTTCATGGTCGAATATGACCAGTTCCGCTTCAAGGGCTTCAAGCTGTTCTCTCAGTTCCTCCAGTCTGCCTGCGCCCATACAGGTAGCAGGATCGTATGAAGGGCGCTTCTGAATGATGCTTCCCACTACATCGGCATTTGCTGTAGCGGCAAGTTCTTCAAGTTCCTTAATGGAGGTCTCAGCGTCAAATTCACCTGTATCCACGCAGGCAAGCACGGCTTTTACAGGTATCTCTTCTGTTTTGTTTTCGTACATATTTTCACCTTATTGTCCGACGATGGGACATATAGAATATTATTTTTCAGGATCAATGTCTGCCAAGCAGGAAATTCTGCAATGCCACAAGATCGGCAACACCAAGCTCGTTATCGCCGTTAAAGTCGCCGGACATACTATATGCCTTTTTCAGCACAGCCTTGCGGAGCGAGATAAGGTCATAGACATCGACTGTCTCGTCACCGTTCATGTCACCGAGGATGACATCTTTTTTCTGAGTGGTCACCGTAACATCGGGCTTTCCGCTGAGGTAGCCGCTTATCACATCCGCCCAGTATCCGCCCATTGCCTTGTAGCCGTCCTCGTTCGGATGAACGCCGTCGCCAAGCTGAGTTTCCACGCTGGTGACTGCGCTGTTTACGTCTGCGAAATGAACTCTGCTGTCTGCCTTAGCCATATCCGAAACTATTTTCTGTATGTCGCTGTTGTACTTTTCAACTGCTGAGTGGATGTTCCTTTCGGCTGTTGTGTCGTCGTACTGAGTCTGCCAGTCGGCGCTGTGACGGTAATTGCCGAACCAGTCGTACACTTCCCTGCGGTTGGGGTCAACGTCGGGGATAGTGGTAACAAAAAGTGCCGACGTATCGGGGATATTATCAAGGATATAGCTGATAAGTCCCTTTAATCTGTCGCCTGCGGTGTCAAGTTCGTGGTTGTCGATGATGTCGTTGGTGCCTATCTGAAGCAGCACTATATCGGGCGATTCAGCCAGACAGCCCGTAGACTTCAGCGTTTCGAGGATGCCGCTTCTGCCGCTGTACTCCTGTATAGCGTAGCCGCTGTAGCCTGTGTTGCCGTCGTCGTAATCAAAGCTTTTTCCTGTTGCGGGATCGGTATACTTCATACCGGAGCCGTCACCCTTTGAACCGACCATGTCCACTTTCAGTCCCTGTTCGGTCAGTTCATGATAGAGGAACTTGCGGTAAGAGCCGCCCGCTCCGTAGCCGTCGGTGATGGAATCGCCGATAGCCATTATCTTGCAGGTCTTCTCGGACTGTGAAGCTGTGGTTGCGGTGGTGACAGACACGGAAGTTGTGACAGTGGTCGTGGTCTGCTTTTCAGCCTGCGGATAAACATTCAGGAACACATCCAGTGATTCCAGAGGCTTTCCGCTGAAATCGAAAAGTGCCTGATTATCGAAGGATGAACCGCCTGCGCTCTTGACCTCCTTGTCATATTCCGAAGCGTAGGACGATGCCCAGCCGCTTCCATACTTCTCCCACAGCGACTTGTTCTTATCGTAGGTTGAACCGCTGACACCTATCCATGCAGGCTCCCAGTAGAACACGCCGATACCGTGCTTTCCCGTGTTGGCTATGCCCTGAAATGTATCGGCAAGGCACTTTGCCTGACCTTCCACAGAGATATCGTAGGCGAATTCACAGCCCGACGATGAACTTGTAACGGAATTGCCGAAGAAATCGCCGTCCTCGTTGGTGTAGGGATAAGCCACCTCAGCCACCATGACGTACTTGTTGTACTTGTCGCCGATATCCTTCATGACCTTTGTCATATTGTCCAGAGAACCGTGCCAGTAGGGATAATAGGAAGTAGCGAACACATCGTAATCCAGCTTGCATTCGGCCATTACCTTTGCGTACCAGTCGTAGTGACCTGTAGAGGGATTTGCAAAATGATGAGCTATGAGGATGTTCTTGTCGAAATCACGCACAGCCTTGTTTCCGCTGGCAAAAAGCTTGCATATCTCATACATATCCTTTTCACCGCAGAAGAAGCAGTTGGTCTCATTGCCGACCTGCACCATGCCGATATCGCCGCCTGCTTCGGATACACTTTTCAGCACCCATGATGTCCATTTGTATATCTCATCCGCAAGTTTTGTGTTGTTGTGCTGCTGTCAGTATTTCGGTCTTGTCTGTTTAGCAGGGTCTGCCCAGAAATCGGAATAGTGGATATCCACCAGCAGCTTCATGCCGTATTCTGCCGCACGCTTGCCTATGAGACCTGCGGTATATACGTCGCTGTTTCCGCCGCCGTATCCGTTTCCGTTGCTGTCGTAGGGTTCGTTCCAGACTCTCACACGGATATAGTTCACGCCATGTTCGGAGAGGGTCTTGAAGATATCCTGTTCATTGCCGTTTTCGTCCTTGAAAGTTACGCCTGATTTTTCAAGTGCGATGACAGATGATATGTCAACGCCCCTGATAGGTTCGCCGCCGTTGACATTTTTGTCGAAATCCTTGAAGACTACTTTCGTGTCTGCCGCCGCAGATGCAGCCGGTGCATAGCCGAGCGGAAGACCGAGAGTAATTACAGCGCCGGTAGCAAGCGCTGCCAGTCTTGACAGATCCATCTTATGACCTCCTTTTCACAAACAATTTTATACAATTATATTATATAATAAAAAGTATGCAAAGTCAATCATTACAGTGATAATTTGCAAATAATCAATAAATAAAATTATTGCCGCAGTTAACGGCAGTTCACAAGATTTGACAAACGGTCAAAAATGGAATATAATGTATTCTGGAATTATATCAATAAGCTTATTTTTGTACGAAAAAGGCGCAAGGAGAGATAAATATGGATAGCGAAATCTACGGACAGTATGAGATAATCGACGCCCATGCACACATATTTCCCGAGAAGATAGCCGAAAACGCTACTGTCAATATCGGAAAATTCTACGACATCCCCATGGAAAGCTGCGGTATCAGCGGCAAACTCATAGAAAGCGGCAGCAAGATAGGTACTTCAAGATACCTTGTATGTTCAACTGCCACAACTCCCCGTCAGACCGCTCACATCAACGAATTCATCGCAGCCGAGTGCAATGCACATCCCGAGTTCTACGGCTTCGGCACTACTCATCCCGATTCGGAAGATCTTGAAGCCGACATCGCTCAGATCAAGGCTCTCGGACTTCACGGAGTAAAGCTTCACCCCGATTTTCAGGAGTTCAACGCTGATTCTCCCGAAGCTTTCAGGATCTATGAGATCATCGAGGGCGAACTTCCTCTGCTGATACACTGCGGCGACAACAGATACGACTACTCCGCTCCGCAGAGAATAGCCGCAATACACAAGAACTTCCCGAAGCTTCAGCTTCTTGCCGCTCACTTAGGCGGATACCAGAGATGGGACGACGCTGAAAAGTGCCTGCCCGGACTTGAGAATGTACGCTTCGATGTCAGCAGTTCACTGGCATTCCTCACTCCCGAAAAGGCCGCTCATATGGTGCGTACATACGGCGTGGAGAACTGCTTCTTCGGCTCGGATTTCCCTATGTGGAGCCACGAAGAAGAACTGGAGCGCTTCCTGAAGCTGGGATTCACTCCCGAAGAAAATCAGCTCATCCTTGCCGACAACTTCAAGAACTTCCTCGGCATAGAATGAACTGCCTGACATGAATATTCACAGCCCCTCAGATGGCGCTCACGAAAAAACGAGCATCGTCTGAGGGACTTTTTGTTGTCAGTCGTTAGCTTTTTTGCGTTAAAGTTTGACATATACATATCATTGTGATATAATAATTATGAATGTTTAAATTTATATGGAGGTAACCTGATGAAAAGGTTTATTACAGCGGTAATCGCCTGTGTTGCAGCTTCAACTGTGCTTACAGGCTGCGGACAGAAAAAAGCTGATCTTGAAAAGGAACCTGAGGGACTGAATGCTGAGTCGCAGAAAAGCGAAAACTATGAGGATGCCTTGAAAGAATGTTTCAATGCATCTTTCAGTCTGAACGGCGGAAAGGTGTTTTATTCTTATATGTATCCCGATGAGTATATCGAGGATATGAAGTCGAAGAATGAATACGATGAGGCTGTGAATCAGTTCAACCACAATCAGGAACAGCGTCCCGACCTGACAGACGGCATTTATGAATTTGGCACCATAACCGAGTCCAAGGAGATAACCGAGAAACAGCGTGAAGCCGTTAAGCTTTATTTTGCCGGCAAATGCGACGAGAGAGGTCTCGGACTGACAAAGGACGACTTTACCGTTGGCGATGGCTATGAGGTAAGCTATACTTACACCAAGGACGGCAAAGAGGAAGGCAGTGACCTTGCACTGGCTGTTGTTATCAACGATCAGGGCTGGAAGGTCATCCCAAGCTGATGGAGGTATAAATGAAAAGAGATCAGGGGTATAACACCAGGCAGAAGGAGAATCTGCTTACATACCTTATCGAAAACAAGGAAAAGCATACCAATGTTCAGGAGATAAGCGCCTATCTTTCCGCAAAGGGAACTCCCGTGGGAGTGGCGACTATCTACCGTCAGCTGGACAGACTGGTGGATCAGGGCACTGTCAGGAAGTATTCCTTCGACGGCAAGACCTGCGCCTGTTTCCAGTACATAGACGAGGAACAGGACTGCCATAATCATTTCCACCTGAAATGCCTCAGCTGCGGCAAGCTGATACATCTCAACTGCGACCATCTCGCTGAGATAAGCAGCCATATTGCCGAACACCACGGCTTTATCATCGATTCATCCCAGACCGTGTTCTACGGTATGTGCGCTGAGTGCAGCGGAGGAAAAGCGGCTGACGATGACGGGGATAATGAATGTCTCCCGTGAACTGTGAGAATGTCCTGTAAATCGACTGAAAAAGACGGAAAGTACGGGCTTTGCTCCCTTGACATTCAGTAGTCTTTATGGTAAAATAAAATTTGGTAAGACTGCGGTTTCGGCGGTCTTTAGTATCGGAGGTCATTATAATGGCGTTTTGTAAATACTGCGGAAAAGAGATACCCGAAGGCGGATCATGTTCCTGCCCCGGTGCTATCCACGAAGAACAGGCAAAAAGATCCAATGATGACAATAAAGACGTTTTCAGCGGTCAGACGGAACAGCCCATAGAGGATATCATCAGAGAGTTTACTCCCGATACTGCGGAGGAAGCTGATAATACAGAGGAAAGCGAACAGGACATAATGGTCCGTGACGCACTCAACGCTGCAAAAGAAGCAGCGGCAGGCATAAAAGTTCCCGAAAACGGCGATGGCCCTGCTATCAGAAAATCAGTGAAAGGCCCTTCCATAGATCTTGAGGAGGAGCATAATTTCGCTAAATTTGCGGCATTTATCGCTGCTGTGCTGCTGATATTCATTATCATAATCATATCTATGGCGGCAGGTTCGGGCTATAAGGGCACGGTGAAGAAGTATTTCAATTCCCGTACCAGCAAGCACGGCGGAAAGACCTATTATTCGCTTACTCTGCCGAATGCAGGCATAGAGGAACTCAAGGATAATGACACCTGGAGAGAACTTATCGAGGATTACAACGACGATATGGAAGACCGTATGGATGACTGGGAAAAGAAGCCTAAATTCCGAAAAATATCCAGGGTCAAGGAAATGAAGAATTCCGAGATAAAGGATGCCGAGAAGTATTTTTACAGTGCGGCACAGGCCTGTGATGCGGATATCGATCAGGAAGATATCGAGATCAGAAAAGGCTATACAGTTGTATATAAGTATAAAAACACCGAGGGCGACAATGAAAAGACCACAGTTTATGTGGTCAGGATAAAGGGCGAAGGCTGGAAAGTTATGAGCGATCAGGCTACTTTCTTCTTTGGCTTTGATAAATGATCTGATCAGGGGATCGGAATGATATCATTGGGGATCGGTATCGGAGGATAAAATGACGATATGTGAATTCTGTGGAAAGGAAATACCCGATGGCGGTATCTGCGATTGTGCAGAGTCCATCGAGGCGGCGGAAGAAGCTGTCTTCGGGGAAGAAGATACCGTGGAAGAAGATGCTTACGGGGAAGATGCCGACAGCGGCGGAAACAGCATCATCGATGAAATAAATGCGGATAATGAGGAGAACGTGGAAGCTGCCGAGGAGGTAAATGCTCTTGATTTCCTTGATTCTGCTCCAAGGCCTGTGCATGAGGATGAGGAAGAATATCAGCCTCAGCCTGCCGTAGAGGAAAGGGAATATCGCAGTGAAAGACCTGCACCTCAGCCGGCGGCACCTGTACGGAGACGCAAGAGAAGGACAAAAGCGGTGATGCGCCGCAGAAGACTTGCGGCACTTGCTGTGATAGTGCTTTTCTTCACGGGATGCTCTTTTATAAGAAATCATACAGGCTACCGTGGTGCGGTCAACAGATACTGGAACTGCGTAGTCGATAAAGACGGCGGAACCGATTATTATTCCCTTGGCCTTCCGAGAGTGCTTATCAAGCATTTCAAGGATACGGGCGAATGGGAAAATCTCATCGGCAATTACCAGAGCCTTTCCGAAAGAGCGGTAAAGCTGAAGAGAATAAAGAAGAAAAAACGCATGACCAAGGACGAGCTTCGTGACGCTGAGGAATACCTCTACAATCTTGCGAGGATCTACGGAGCGAAAACTGCTGACGGCGAGATCATAGCTGACAAGGGCTATTTCGTCACGGTGGTGTACAAATTCGGCGATGACAAAATACTGGGCGGCGCTTACTACGTTAAGATAGAAGGCGATGGCTGGAAGGTGCTCCCACATGACATGGATACATAAAACGGCAGCTTAAAAAGGCTGCCGTTTTTGCGGCGGAGACGGCTCCGCTGCCGGTCACGAGTCGGCTCGGAGAGCCTTATTTTGTACGTAGAGCTTACTCTGCTTTCGCTCGCTGGCACTTCTTGTTATGGACGGGCGAACGAACAATTTGTAGGGGCGGATATTATCCGCACGTTGGCAAGGCTGATTAAGGTAATAAATGTCGAAAATTATTTCGTCGGTCAAGCCGAGAGAAGTGCTTGTAGGTCAGCCGTGTGACATAGCTTCGCTCGTCACACTACTTTTCAGGAGAGGCTCTGCCTCTCCCCGTACCCCTCTCCGCAAGGGAGATAACATCTCCCAACGGTCGCCCGTCCCCTCTGTCACTTCGTGACATCTCCCCACACTGTGGGGAGTCACCCTTGACCCCGGAATGCCGCCTTCGGCGGTTTTATAAATATATATATATTATTTTTGGGAGGAATTTCTTTGTCTGAGACTATTTTAAGACAGACTATAATCATGCTGATGCTCATTCTGGTGGGAGTTCTCTGCTCCAAAACCAAAATCATCAGCAAGGAAGCCAACAAAGGCTTATCCAATTTCCTTATGCAGATAATTAACCCGGTGGTCATTTTTATGTCCTACCAGACCGATTACCGCCCCGAACTGGTGAAAAATCTGCTTCTGACATTTCTGCTTTCGGGGGTGGCATTTGCTGTATACATAGCGTCCTGCTACATTTTCGTCCGCAGAAAAGAAGGCAGAGATACCGAGATAGAGCGGTTTTCGTCAGTCTACTCAAACTGCGGATTCATGGGCATACCGCTGGTCAGCGCTCTTTTCGGCGATGAGGGAGTTTTCTACCTCGCCGCATTCATAACCATGTTCAACCTCATTGCGTGGACTCAGGGCATGATAATGCTGACAGGCGAGAAAGACCTGAAAAAGGCGGCAAAGGTGTTCTATTCGCCTACGGTCATTTCCATATTTCTGGGACTTATCACATTTTTCCTGCACATCCGTCTGCCTGAGATACCCACAGCGGCTATGGACCTGCTGAAAGGCGTGAACACTCCCATAGCCATGATAGTTTCGGGTGTAACTATGGCGGATACGGATATCCTCGCTCTGCTGAAGAAGAAAAGAGTGTACTACGTCTGCTTTCTGAAGCTGTTATTATTTCCGGCACTGCTTGCTCTGATACTGGCAGCTGTCAGCGGTCACATTGACGAAAAAGTACTGCTCACAGTCATCGTTGCAGCAGCTGCTCCGCCTGCCGCTTTGTGCACTCTCCAGTGCATCAGATGCGGTAAGAATTCGCTTTTTGCATCGGAGATTTTTACGCTTGGTACCGTGCTTTCCATAGCCACTTTGCCGCTCATAGTGCAGCTCACGGAATTTTTAACAAAAAAGGGAAACTGACTTTGTTAAAAATGCTGATTTTAATATTTTTTACGTTAAACTGTTTGAATTTTAGCAGAACTGTGTTATAATAAATATACGTAAAGAAATAAACGCAAAAAATGAAAAAATTATTTTTATGGTAGCCCGTAATAAGGCGTTTAACGGGCATGACTGCGGCGGCGTCATACCTGACATACCATGATACCGTCCCGATATAAGGGGTTGTCTCGGGAAGCAGTTTTTTACCATAGCAGAAATGGAGTTGTTTACTATGGAAAAAAGAGGAATCAGTAAACTTGACCTGAAAAGAAGGAACAGAATGCAGATCCTTCGTGTTATCAGGGAATCAGGCCCCATCTCGAGAGTAGACGTTGCAAGCGCTCTTGAAATTACAAGAGCTGCGGTCACTATCATTACCAACGAGATGATCGAGGAAGGCGTTCTTGTGGAGATAGGAGAGGCACCTGTCAACACCGAGAAGCTTCAGAAGGGAAGAAGAAAGATCCTTATCGACATCAATGTCAACAGCCGTTTTGCACTCGGTGCTACAGTTGATGAGAAGGAAGTAAGCATCGGTCTCACAAATCTTAATTCTGAGATCCTCGACAAGGCAAGCATGGTCATCGATGACAGGACCACCAGCAAGGATATCATCAACTACATAATCAAGACCAGCAATGAGATGGTGGAGAACAGTGCCCTTACAAAGGACAAGATCCTCGGACTCGGCGTAGGCGTAGTACCGTCTATGTGGGGCAAGCTCAAGATCTTCTACAAGGACGGAGTTCTCGATTTCACCAACTTTATCGATAAGCTCTCAGGCGGACTTGATTTTGAGATCCACTGCGGCAATGCCATCGGACTTATGGCCCTTGCAAGCAACGATTTCAGAACACAGAACGGTTATCAGACCAACCAGGCATTCATCCACAACGGCAATCAGGTAAACCTTGCTATCATCAACAAGAACGAGCTTTCACCTGATTACATCTCCTATACTTCCACTATCGAGAAGTATATCGTCTGCCCTAACGGAAAGCAGTACGAGGGCTATCCAAACGGCTCCGTAAAGGCTGAGCTTTCAAGAACAGCTATGCTCAATTCTTTCTATGAGATCTACTCAAAGGATAAGACACCTGTTCTCTATGAGCTGACAGAGGGCGATAAGACAAAGATCGATACCGACAAGGTATTCATGGCTCTTATGAGAGGCGAGGAAGCTGTAAAGAATGTAGTGGACGATATCATAGCTAAGTATACCGTTCTCATCAACAACCTTGCTATCAGCCATTTTGCAAAGAGGATAGTTCTGCATAACTTCAAACTCAACGAAAAGCAGTTTGACTATGTAAAGAGAGAGATGATACGTCTGGTAAGCGAGGAGATCGCTGACAGAGTCGTTCTCAGCAAGCTGGAAGGCAAGAATAACTTCCTCGGCGGCTGTGCTCTTATCATTCAGGATAATTTCTATGTAAGAGGCGGAATGCAGTAAAACAATGCACAAGCGGAAGGGCGCACATTAACTGTGCGCCCTCTTTTTATTGTCGGGAGAAGTGCGTTTATTCCTCCGCTTTCTTATTTTCTTAGCTATGAAAAACAGCACCATCGATATGATGATACCCGTAAGCACTCCGCCTGTGTCTATCATTACATCCCTCAGTTCGCAAGAACGTCCCGGGATTAGCGACTGGTGCAGTTCATCGGAAACGGCATACACAGTACCTGCTGTAAGTGCAAGCAGAGTCTGACGGGAGAGGAATTTTCTCCTGCCCATCGCCATTGAGAGAAGCAGTCCGAGAGTGGTGTATATGGTGAAGTGGGCAAGCTTCCTGACGATGAACTGTGTGGTATGTATCAGTTCTCTCTGTCTGGCTGCGGAAGACTCTGTGAAGTCGGGGAATATGTGCCCGAGCAGTATCTTCACGAAGCGTCCGCTGGTCTGTGATGATTCTGTTGAATTCTCCGATGAGAAAAAGAATATGACCACCATGCATAGTATTGACAGGATGATGAATAATAATCTTGTTTTTGAGATCTTTCTTGATATTGACTTCATACATTTGCAGCTCCTTTTATCATAGTGATATTATACTATTTTTACGAAAATTTGTAAAGAGACAGTTTTTTCGGAAAAAAATTCAAAAAAACTTGCAACTTCCTGCGAAGAATGGTATAATAAGTTGTGTGACTTTTTATGCCGCATTTTCAGAGCTCCCATGGGGAGACCTGAGCTCAGTCGGCGGTAACAGATATACTTCAGCCGATGTGTGAGCAATTCATATAGATACATTATACGGAGGCAAGAATGAAAAATATACTATCCAATATATGGGCAAAACGTGCCCTTGCACTTATCAGTGCACTGTATGCAGCAGGGGTCTGCCGTCTGGCATACCTTTCAATATTCTATGATATCCACATAAAGTCAAGACCTTCACTGTGCCTTACACTGGTGGCGATATCACTTGTGGCGCTGCTTTGCATGGTAGCTTCAAGAAAACAGGTGCTTACAAAGCTTTCAAGTTTTGTAATACTTATAGCAATGCTCCCTGTAGCGCTTCTCTATTTCGGCGAATGGTGCCTGATAATCCCTATCGTGGCAACGGGAATCATCATATTCCTGCTGTCGGGTGCGGGTGAAGGTACAAAAACGGCTATGGGTACTGTGATACTCCTTATGTACCTTTTCGGCGCTATCGGTTTCTTCATGTTCAAGGCATTCTTCGTTGCATCCGCCAAGGAGACCCTGATGGATTCGGGTACTTCTCTTTCGGGCAAGTACAGATACGAAGTAGTAAACACTGAGGACAGCTCAAACGGAAGCACTGCTGTTTACGTTGAGCCTAACTATGCAGATGTGCGCTATCCTTTCACACGCTTCTCTCTCAAGAATATCAAGCGTGTCGTTTTCCAGGACAGACCTATGACTGACAAGATCGAGGTCGAATGGGAGACTCAGACTCGTCAGGAAATAACAAAGCGTCTGGAGCATCTTTCGGGCAATATCGAAGTAGAGCTTACAGAGTCAGAACTCAAGGCTCTCGGTTATACCTACGACAGCAAGCTCATGCTCGACCTGACAGATATGCCGTCAGAGGATAAGTTCGCTATCGGCAAGACTGCTCACGATGTTGATCCTGTTCCGCTGGACGAACTTTCAACAAGTCAGCTTGACTATTTCGGTATCGCAAAGACTCCTAACGGAAGATACTATCTGGTAAATCCCGATCAGGAACTTATCGACGATCTTGATGATTACGAGGACGGTCCTGTTTACTTCAACCTTATGGACAGCAAGCAGAGAAAGAAATTCTATATCTCAAAGGACCGCTCAGTGCTTCTCAACTCACTTACAGACGCTCAGCTGGATACTCTCGGTATCGCTGATGAGGGCGATGTTATGAAGTTCAACGGAAAGACTGTTTTCCGCTACTATGTTGCAGAGCTTGATGATTACTTCGATGTTGATTCGAGAAAGCTCAGCTTCGACCTTATCAAGTAAATATCAGAACTGAAAGGACGTTCAGGACACGCTTCGATCGAAACAGCGTCCCTGCGTCCTTTTGTGTTAATTCATAATGCATGATTCATAATTTCTGCTGAGTTTTACAGTACCATAGGCAAGTCTGTACACTCACTGTGATAAAGAATTATGAGTTATGCATTATGCATTATACAATTAACAAATGCTTTTATGGGTATTAAGATTAAAGAGAAATAATATTTTTGATGAAGAGGTGCTTATTTATGGCATACGTAATTGGTGTGGACTGCGGTACAAGCGGTACCAAGACAGTCCTGTTTGACGAAAAGGGAAGCGTTATCGCTTCAAAAACTATCGAATACCCAATGTATCAGCCGAAGAACGGCTATGCAGAGCAGGATCCTGCTGACTGGGCAAACGCTATGGTCGAGACCATCAAGGCTGTTATGGCTAAGAGCGGAGTCAAGAAGGAAGATGTCAAGGGTATCGGTATCTCAGGTCAGATGCATGGTCTGGTAATGCTGGATAAGGATAACAACGTCCTCCGCAAGTCCATCATCTGGTGCGATCAGCGTACAGCTGCCGAGGTAGAGGAAATGAACCGCATCGTCGGCAGAGAAAAGCTGGTCGAGATCACTGCTAACCCTGCCCTCACAGGCTGGACAGCTGCAAAGATCCTCTGGGTAAAGAACAACGAACCCGAGATCTACTCAAAGGTAGCTCATATCCTTCTCCCTAAGGATTACCTCAGACTCATCCTCACAGGCGAGTATGCTACAGAAGTTTCAGACGCTTCCGGTATGCAGCTGCTTGATGTTCCGAACAGAAAGTGGTCCGACGAGCTTCTCAGCGCATTCGAGATCGACAAGAACTGGCTGGGCAAGGTTTACGAATCATGCGAAGTCACAGGCAAGCTGACTAAGGCTATGGCTGAAAAGGTAGGCCTTTGCGAGGGTACTATCGTTGTGGGCGGCGCAGGCGATAATGCTGCTGCTGCTGTTGGTACAGGTGTTGTTGAGGACGGTAAGGCTTTCACAACTATCGGTACTTCGGGTGTTGTTTTTGCTCATACTTCAAATATCTCCATCGACAAGCTTGGCAGAGTTCATACCTGCTGTGCTGCTGTTCCGAATGCATGGCACGTTATGGGTGTTACTCAGGGCGCAGGTCTGTCACTGAAATGGTTCAGAGACAACTTCTGCATGACCGAGAAGGAAACTGCAAAGCTTATGGGTGTTGATGAATACTACCTCATGGACAAGCAGGCTGAGCAGGTACCTGTAGGCGCAAACAGACTGCTCTATCTTCCATACCTCATGGGCGAGAGAACTCCTCACCTTGACCCTGATGCAAGAGGCGTATTCTTCGGCCTCTCAGCTATCCACACACGCAGAGATATGCTCCGTGCCGTTATGGAAGGTGTTACATATTCTCTCCGTGACTGCGTTGAGGTATTCCGTGAGATGAACGTTAACGCAAGCGACATGATGGCTTGCGGCGGCGGCGGATCATCACCGCTGTGGAGAAGTATGCTTGCCGATCTTTACAACTGCAACGTTAAGACTGCCGCTTCAAAGGAAGGCCCTGCACTGGGTGTTGCTATCCTTGCAAGTGTTGGTGCAGGAATCTACGGCAGCGTTCAGGAAGCTTGTTCCGCTATCGTAAAGACTGACAAGGTACAGGAGCCAAAGGCTGAGAATGTGCCTGAGTACGAGAAATACTATCAGCTTTACAGAGAGATCTACCCTGCACTCAAGGCTCAGTACGCAAAGCTGGCAAGTTTATAATTCAGGATCATCAATAAAAATGCAAACAGTCAGACAGACCATATCTGTCTGGCTGTTCATGTATAAGGAGAAATTACGCCGGAGGGAGTGGCCGAAATGTCGGAATATATCAGGAAAAAAGGCAGTGTTGTCAGTGAAGTTTCCGTCCATGATTCACGGATAGAAAAGCTGAAACTGAAAGGCGATGAGCTGACTATCGTGCTGGACAGATGCTCTGTCTGTATTGGTGACGATGAACGCAGTGAATTCCGTCCTGCATTCATCAGATTGGAGAAATTCGACAACGACGAGTTTATGTCAAACTGCCGTATTTTCGGCAAGAGGAAGTACAAGTCCGTCAACTTCGGCAAGTTTGCAAAAATGCTGAAAAACGGCAATATCAGGGACGTTGAGATAATCGACGTTTTCTATCGGAATATCGACATAATGCTCATTGGCGTGCTTCGGAAAAACAAGAAGTGGAAAGAGTTTCAGCTCCGTCTCAGCTATTACGGTGATATGGTGTTCGGATATGAACTCAATGAGGAGAGTCCATGAACCACGCACAGTTAAAGAAATTCGCCGTCCGCTCACGAAAAAAACTGCTTGCGGTCACTGACGAAAGAACAGCGTATACAAGCTTTATGCGGCTGTGTGCGGTTGCTTTTGTTCGTCCGCAGTATATGATTCAGATGAGAAATATGTCTGCTGAGGAGAGACAGTCTGCTTTTGCGGAGAAGTGCCGTGAACTTGACGGGCGCTATGGCGGAGTTTTCAACACAGGCGGCGGAGATGTTGAATACCCCGAAGTTTTGCTTGGCGATATTCTGGCAGATCTGCCGCTGTCTGAGATGGACAGGGACGACATCCTCGGCTGGATGCATCAGTATTTCAACGAGCCTTACCGAAGCAGTCTCGCTGTGGGACTGAAGAAAAGCAAGCGGCTGGATTCGGACGATATTGCTCCGGCAACTCAGGTTTTCACTCCCGACTGGATAGCTGAATATCTGGTGGAGAATACATTGGTGCGCAAGTGGTATGAGTGCGGAGGAGCGAAGCTGAATGGCCGTGACAGCTATATTTTAGGCGAAGTACAGCGGTCTGGACATATCAGCCCCGAGGATATAACTTTCCTTGACCCGTGTGCAGGCAGCGGAAATATGCTTCTGTGCGCTTTCAATGTGTTTAGGGAGATGTACCGTGCCTGCGGTTACTCGGACAATATTGCTGCGGATATGATACTCAGGAAAAACCTGTTCGGACTTGAAATGGATCAGCGTGTCTGCGGGGCAGCGGTGACGGCTCTGAGAAAGAAAGCGGCGGATCATGGTTCGGATGCACAGCCGCAGGTTTTCAACTTCTCCGGCGGCAATGTTGAAAGCTCC
>Ga0255346_1001436_pt1 | contig 33426 bp, 20 predicted proteins | sample wastewater_treat_FD_194410 | JGI IMG/M metagenome (GOLD analysis project Ga0255346, IMG submission 194410) | Wastewater microbial communities from Lulu Island WWTP, Vancouver, Canada - plant22 | ecosystem: Engineered > WWTP > Wastewater > Unclassified | place: Canada: Vancouver, British Columbia...
ATAATTAAGTTCTGTTAATGCACTTTCGGGTCCGGTAAATTTACGCATAGTAAAATATACCTGTGCTAAAAATGCACTGGCAGCCCATTTGTTGGCTCTTGCCCTTGATTCATAGGACGCATGCATTCCGGTTGTAAACTCAGCCGGCAAAAGCTCCTTTGCCTGTTTCAGATCAGACACAATTAAGTTGTAAATTTGTCCTGTTGTTGTAGGCTGATTTTGCATTGCTTCGACACTTGAATAGGTTGCTTTATCGCGTTTCACTAAAATTTTCAGGGAGTCATTCCCATAACCATACGCCGGACAAAAATTTACGGCTAAATGATAATAGGCAAATGCTCGCATAAACAATAACTCACCTTTTATACGTTTAACGTTTTTTTCTTTATCATCAGTCGAAGCATACGGAAATGGGTTGTCATTAGAAGTGCGAAATGCTTCCAAACCATTGTTACACAAACCTATAACTTTATACAATTGACCGTACAGGCCTTCAATATCAGACACTCTGTCATCAAATCTGCGTTTATAAATTTGTTCAGTAGCATATCCTTCTACATTACCCAAAAACCGGAAGTAATCCGACATCATCACTTGATTGAGGGCATGGTTCGAATATAATGCACTCCATCCGCCATGAAACATTGCTTTGTAGGGAGATACTGCAGCAAATTCGAATTCACTTACAGTATTCCACGGATTTTGAGGAGGTCGCTGAAGTTGAAAAAAGGAATCACTTTCGCAGGAAGATAATAGCAGCGACAACAGGATTGCAATTGTATTTATAGTTTTTTTCATTTTGTAATTCATTGATTTTGATAACACATTAATTTTTAAAAAATATAATCGATTTTATAATTTTGCTGAAATGCTAATGCTGTAATTCTTTAAATTAGGAACACCTGCGGCTTCGACATAACTTTTTCCTTCGGGATCGTATCCCGGATACGCTGTCAGTGTAAACAAGTTGGTTGCCTGTAAAGTGATTTTTACATTTTCGAGTTTGATTTTCGAAATAAGAGTTTTAGGCAGATTATAGCCTATCGACAAATTTTTTAATCGCAAATAATCACCTTTATAGATAAAGCGAGAGTGATTAGCACTTTCCAGGTTATAATTATTATCCCCTGATGCAGCCCACCAACCTTTTTTGTTGCCGGTTTCAAAATTCGGGTCATCAGCATCACTACTCCAACCAGCGTTGTTATACTGGCTTCCCCATGATTGAAGAGGGTATTTAGCATTTAATTTTCCAGGCTCCCACATATTGCCAATAAGGTCGGCTAATAAAACCGTCTGTCCATTGTGAACGTAAGATGCCCGTTTCAGGTTGTAATCGTAAATATAATTCCCGCCTGAGAAGGTGAAAAACAGGTTGAAATCAAAATTGGCGAAACTGAAAGAGTTGTTTAACCCACCGAAAAATTTCGGAACAATTGTTTTGTCTTTGAATAAATAGCGATGTAGTTTTACATTTGCTTGAGTAGCAGGTATTTTACGACCGGTTTTAATGGTATTTCCGGTTTTATTGTACTCATCCTGATCGATTTCCCAAATCATTTCAACTCCCCGGTCAGGATCTATTCCTGCATAATCGGCCATAAAAAATGTGCCGATAGGCTTGCCTGTAACATTTCGTGTACCATCTGTGTAATCCATCCCTTTTCCACCGTTATCAACAGCAGGAGTTAGACTTACTACGCGGTTGTTATTCGTCGAAAAGTTGAAAGTCGTAGTCCATTTAATTTTTTTTGTATCAAAATTTACACTTGTGAGTGAGAAATCCACACCAAAATTAGCTACATCTCCCACGTTATCCCAAATTGTATTATCGGCTAATCCTGTAGAAACAGGTAATTCCCGTTTGAACAACATGTCTGAAATATCTTTATAATAATATTCAAGAGAACCACTGAGCCTGTTATTGAAGAAACCAAACGTAATTCCTGCATCATAATTGGTGGTAGTTTCCCATGTCAGTGAACTGTTACCCAAATTGCTGACTACTGTTCCTGAGGAGATATATGAAACATCGCCATATCGGTTATTCGCTGTATTGGAAAAATTTGTTGTAAATGCATTACTGCTGATTGCATTGTTACCTGTTTGTCCAAAGCTTGCTTTTAATTTTAACTGGTTCATCACTGTGATTAATGGTTGAAAAAACTCTTCCTCCGAAACTAACCAACCTCCCGAAATGGCAGCAAAGTTACCCCATTTATTTTTTCCCTGAAATTTTGAAGAACCATCCATACGATAACTTACAGCAAATACATATTTATCCATTAAACGGTAATCAGAACGGAAAAAGTAAGAACGTAAATAATCTTCGTCGGACAAATATGAATGCATGGTTAGCATTTGTGCAGGATTTGTAACTCCCATTTCTGGATACATACCCACTAAGTCTTTTCCTTCCATTTGTCTGCGCCATCCATTTACCCGCATCGATTCTGTTCCTAGTACTGAATTAAACGAATGTATGCCAAAAGATTTGTTATATTTAAAGTAAGCATTGTAGTTGATAACCGTACGTGTTGCATTATTGTCGAGCGAGTAGGATTTGTTGTCTTCTGTAATTAGCGCACTGCGCCAGTCAACCGACGAATTGCTGATGAAATCGACTCCGAATTCGCTTCGTAGGGACAACCCTTTTATCGGAGCAATCTTTAATTCGGCAAATGAATTTCCCAGAAAGCGGTACTGATTTACATAATCTTGCAAAAAACGGCGGTCGTTGTTTGCAGCTAAGTTTCCTGAACGTGCGCTCCAGTATCCGGTTGGATCAGCCTCATCATAAATAGGCATCCAAGGCAAAGCGTTTCTGTTTGCCGATTCAAATGCACCATTTGTTCCCCCACCACCACCAATAGCACCGGCATAGCCGGTTTTTACTCTGTTATTTTTACTATATGAAAATGAGACATTGGTGCCGGTAGTTAGATTTTTTATCACTTCAAAATCAGTATTTATTCTGCCTGTAATACGCTGTAAATCATTGTTTTTTAAAACACCCTTATCGTCTCTGAAGTTAAATGACGAGAAAACTGATCCATTTTCATAACCCTTGGTCATGTTCAGATTTATGTCATGATATTGTCCAGTACGTAACACCACATCGAACCAGTCACTGTTGATTGCCAAAGCCTGTTCTCGTGTTAAGGGTGAGAAGGGAACTTTTGCAGGATCGAGGGTCTGAGAAGGTTGCCAGAGTGCTGCTGAATTACCTGTCTGATTTTGAACGGCTATATCAGCTAACTGAATCCATTGACTTGTTGATGCATACCCTATTTGTTTTGGGGTACGGGTCAACTGACTGTATCCGTTTGAATAATCAACAACAATATTTCCTTTTTTATCCCCTTTTTTGCCTGCTTTTGTAGTGATGATAATTACACCGGTCGATCCCCGAGAGCCGTAAATGGCAGTCGCTGCCGCATCTTTCAACACCTCCATACTTTCAATATCATTCGGGTTTATCAACGACATAGGGTCTTGCGAAACAGTACGTGAACTGGCTTCCAAACCATCACCCGAATACATGGGAACACCATCGATAATCCACAATGGAGAAGTTCCGGCATTAATTGAATTTATTCCCCTTATATTGATTTTAGTTGGAACACCTAACAAACCCGAAGATGTGGTTACGTTAACCCCAGCAGCCCGCCCCTGCAAACCTGCGCTAGGAGATAAAGTTTTCAAAGAAGTTAGTTCTTCCGATTTGACAGAAGCAACTGATCCTGTAAAACTTCTTTTATTTACAGTTCCATAGCCAACTACAACCACTTCTTCAAGGTATTTTGAACTTTCAGAAAGTTGTACGTTGTAACTATTTTTGTCTCCAACCAAAATTTCTTTGGTATCGTAACCTAAATATGAAATAACAAGAATTGCATTGTTAGGTACCTGTAACGAAAACATTCCATTAACATCAGTAATTGTTCCGGTACCAGTTCCTTTGACAATAACATTGGCTCCAATAATACCTTCTCCTTTCTCATCAGTCACCTTTCCTGTAATAGTTTTAGTATTCTGACTTTGAAGATTAATGCTAAAGAGCAGCATTGCGGATAATAAGAATAAGAAAATTGAGTGTTTTTTCATCTGTATTTAATTATTTTAATTAATGAAGAATAATATATATAGTGTGTTATATTTATAGTTAAATAATTGTATATCAATCAATTATCTTATATTTTATTTGGTTAACTCCGTGAAAATCAGTATCTTTAATCGTTCAACTAATTTATAAAGTGTGATTTTAAGAAAAATTAACGTTTTTAATTCAATAGTCGATAGCGCTTTGAAAGGTTTATCACTCAATAAATGGTGACGTGACTTTTTATTTGAAATATTTATGTATCGTTATTTCGCATCGAATTAATTTTAAGCAAGTGAGTCGTTATAGTAAGCATTGTGAACAGCGTTTTAGAAATCAATTCAAAGAAAAATTTGATTTCATGTCATTTATTTCTTCACTAATAACTTCCCATATTGTCAAACGAATTGCAATTTCCTTTGACCCAGGCTATATCGAGAAATCGGGCAATAAAATACCTTCTCTCGGTTCGTTTTAGTCGAGATCCGATAACGCTCCAAAAAAGGGCTTGAAATTTCTCAAATCGCTTTAATCGACATCGACTTGAATCAAAGCTTTCATCTGGAAGCTGTAGAGAGTGTTCTTTCAAAAAAAAAAATTAAAAACAGTCTACATGTCTTTAGTCGACTAGTATGCTCTTTCTATTGTTGAGAGAAAAAAAAGAGCTTAAGAAATAATTTGATATCGTTAAAAAGTCACCACCTCGTCAAAGAACCTCTGTATTTAGGCATTAAAGCTGCATAATAACTGCTTTTTCTAACGGACTATTGAAATATTAAGAACATTTACATCGTACAAGACGTATAAATTCCTAAATAGCCTTAATTAATTTAAGTTATTTGTAAAAAAATTATTTATGTAAATTCAAACTACCGCATACAACAACAATCGGCAAATCCCAGCTATAACCTACTTCATAAATTACATCACGCTGCGAATAGATTTTTTGGTTTGATTTATCCTGAAATTCATTATTTAATAATATGTTGAACTTTCCTGGTGGCAGATGCTGTTCCGGAACACCGCGTGCAATGGGATTCCAGCTATGCCACTGCGGAATACGAACGGTATTACCCATGATTAAATTGCAACCGCTATCGCCATCGTGAAAGTTGATATCTACTTCGAAATAGTTGTTTATTATCACATTAAATTTGCTGTAGTTTTGGATGGCAAAATGCCGGATACGCCGAACGGTATCGTTAGCAACCAGCACATAACGCGAATTGGAAATGTTATAATAACCCATTCCGCCATCGTTTTTGTTGTAACAGCGGTCAATGTAGTTGCGCCGACAGGTTATGTGGTCCGAAAGCGTTATGCGAATGGGGTCGCTTCCTGCCCACAAAATCCGACAATCCTGCACCCAGCAATTCCGACTCTGATGTATCCACACTTGTTCCACGAACAGGCAGGTATCGCGCAACTCGGGTTTGTGAAAAACATCAATCTTCCAGGGAGCATCAAAACTATCGGGATTATAGGGCTCAAAACTGACAGCATCGTATTTAATCGTCAGATTTTCAATACCTGCACGTTCAACGCCATGCATAAGTAATGCTCCGACGCGCTTACTTCCTTTCACCTGCCAGAACTGGCCTTTCAGTTTCACAAGCAAACGAACACCGTTTTTTGATTCTCCACGTAATACAACACCATTTTTCAGGTAAATAGATTCATTTACAAAATAATCGCCATTTGACAACAAGATAACCCCTCCGGTGCGGGCAGCTTTGTCAATAAGTTTTTGAAGATTGCAACCGGGTTTTGCTTTGTAGATTTTTGTTTGTGCGTTAATTGATGGTATTCCTCCTTCCACACCGGCTTTTTGCCATTCGGAGACACAGACATTGATGGAACTCAATCCGGTAGTATCTAATGTAAATCCTTTATCGCCAATAGCATTTGTTTGTGCACTTGCACTCAACACAAGACTAAAAAACAGGATAATAAAAATTTTCGATATAATATTTAATTTTTTCATTTTGTATATTTTTCGACCCCCACCCCCTAAGGGGGCTAAAGAGTCTATTTTGAAGCAATTAATTCTACTTTGACACATTAAATATATGTCGTCCCTAAGGGACTTGGGCGATTGTTTACAAATACTTTTACCATATTTTCGTGCCTACGGCACTTTTTCTTAACCTCGTAGAGGTGTGATTATGGTAAAAAAGATACAATTCTGAAATACAAAGTCCCGTAGGGACGACATAATTATAGAAAAGATGTAATCTGACAAAGAAAAATTAACATATATTTAATTTAAAACGACTGCGTCTTAAAACCCCCAATTGGAAGTTTGGGGGTCAAATACAAAAAAATAATAAATATTTACGGATTACTCAACTCCAACACAAGCGTTTCTTCCGGTTGAATTTTTATCGTATTTCTGAAAACTTTCTGCGGTTCGGAGAAAACACTGATAAATGAAAGTGGCGATTTATTAAATCTAACTGATTGATTTTTATCAGATTTATTAATAAGAACAATCAGTTTTTTACCACCGTTTTCAAGTTGTTGCATCAGCAATCCTTTGTACGGTTTTGCAAAAGTCAATACATTTTCGAACAAAACCGGACTTATAAATTCGGAAACAAACTGCATCAAGGGCTCAAAATTTTGTTTTTCGTGAGCTTCAATGGCAACCAACGATGGCAACCAGATTACTTTTCCATGTCCCAATTCATTTACAGTGGCAAGAATATGACCATCAGAATTTTCAGAAATCGCTTTTGACTCTTTACTATCTATCGTTCCCTGCCACCAATGAACAGGCAGTGTACTTTTCAGGTTTTGAAAACGTAAATACGGCTGATTTGCATGCATTTTCACATCCTTCAGATTTCCGCCTAAAACGGCAAGAAAGGGATTATTTACACTGAGTTGCAGTTGCATATGCTGATTGTAAAAGCCTGTCAGACCTTCCACAACAAGCAATCCACCCGATTTTACGAAAGTTTCCAGTTTCGTAGCATATTCGGCTGACAATGCAATTTGATGGGCAAGCACAATTACTTTTCCCCGATTATCGGTAGTTGTAAAATCAAATTCATCCACACATTTAATATTGGCCTGAATACCAAGCTGTCCAAAAGCTTCGTAAAAAGCTATAACCGACTTCATAGCCGCTCCGGGTTTTCGTCCGGCATAAGTTGCACCGACAGTTTCGGCTCGCCGTTCCGCCCAAAGCGATTCACGCGTATAAAGGATATTCACACCCGATTCTGCTACCTTAGCCATTGATAGAAAGTCAGCATGTTGCTGTACAACTTTGGCAACCTTGGCAGCTGCTTCCATGCGGTCAGTTGGCTTGTTTTGCAAATCGAGTAATGCCCATTCACCGGCTTCAATCCCGGCCGTTCGTCCATTCAGCGACCAGAAAATCAGTCCTTTCCCACCCGTTCCGATAACTGTCCACATCCATTGTTCTATTTCGCGGGCAGTGGGACAGATCGGATTTCCACTACTCCAGATATTATTTCCACCTTGCAATTCGGTCATCAACCAGGGTTTATTGCCTGCTCCGGAACGCAAAATTTCACTGTTGGCAGCCATGGCGTAGTGGTAATTGTTGCGGGTAAAAATCCCGAAATGCCAGCTTGCATGCGCCGAACCGCCAAAACTATCGAGTATGCCACGCCACTTTGTAAAATTATATTCACCGTAAGTATCAAATATGGCATGGGTATTTACATGTAAATGACTGTTGCTGTCATATTTACGAACTTCACTTTTCAGCCACTGAAGATACCAGGTGTTGTAATCCACCAAAAAACGCTCTTCGTAAAATGGCATTATCGGTCGACCGTTCGCATCAAACGATTTTACGGCATCCGTGCTTTTCCATTCGGCAAATTTCTCATCCGTAAGTGGTTTTCCAAAAGGTGCACGACCCGAACCAATTTCGTTCATCAATACCCAACCGGCAAAACTTTTGTAGTTGGAAAAATGAGGAACAACATGTGCTATATAATTGGCAACAGAGGCTAAATGCGTTTCAGAATCGGGGAATTTAAAGCCACCGATATTCGTAAATTCCACCATTGGGAAAAGCGTTGCCAATACCTTGATATGGTGGCGTTCGGCTGCACGAAAAGCCTCATCGAATTCGGTAAAATTCCAGTTGCCGTTGCCATCGTGCATATACGCTTCGAACATGCGAATACGGCAAACATTCATGTTGCTCTTTTGCAAAGTAGCGAACAAAGCGTCTATTTCCTGAGCCGATTGTCCATGCTCAATAATCACCTGCGCACCGATAAGCGGAGCCGAATTGCGGCTAATTTCGGTTGAAAAAACCGATTGCAGCAGAAAAAAAGGCAACAATGCAATGAATAAAAATATTTTGCTCATTGATAAATTATTTTTAAAGTGAATACGGCAGATTTTCTTTTCCCCAATCATTTGGTTTATCGCTCATTATGAACACAAGTTTTCCACCTTTGGCAATCTCGCTATGACGAAACCACGCTCGATTGAGTTTCCGCCCGTTCAGCGTAGCGCCTGTAACATAAATATTTTTCGAAGAAACATTTTTGGCACTGATGCGTAACTGCTTTTTGTTTTCGAGTTGAATGGTTGTTTCTTCAAAAAGAGGTGTGCCAATCAGGTACAAGTCCTGACCCGCCACAGGGAAAAAGCCCATGGCGCTCCATACATACCAGGCCGACATGGAGCCTGCATCATCCTGACCGGGAATACCGGCTGTTCCGGGTTGAAAAACCTTGGTCAGAATTTCGTGCACCCTGCGAGCTGTCGAAGGATAATCGCCTGCATAAATGTACTGATACGGAATCAGAAATTCCGGTTCATTCTCAATACCAAAAACTCCTGAATCGAACAAATTATCTAAATACTTTATGTATTCCGCATTTCCACCGTGTTTTGCAATCAGTGTTTGCATGGCATGTGGCAGGTACGTAGAGTAAATTTGTGATCCTCCCTCGTAAAAATAGGGATCGTTCCAATGGTCTTTCCGCTTCGATACCGGACTAAAATCGGGCATCCAGTTGCCGACACTGTCTTTTGCCCAAAACATTTTGTGTTCGGGGTGAAAGAGATTAAATACCCTCAATGACTGCCGCGTGTACTTTTCAGTCAATAGACTTTCTTTCAATGATTTAGCGATCTGAGCAATACAATAATCGTTGTAGGCATATTCGAGCGTGCGCGATACGGTTCCCTTTGTAGTTTCGGGTAGCACATAACCGTATTTTTGATAATCGTTTACATATCTACCCTTTAAATTAGGATTATCTGATTGAATTTCAGCATTTTTAAGTGTAGCATCCAATGCCAATCGAGGATCGAAACCACCAAGTTTCTTTACTACAGCATCGGCCAATACCACATCGGCATTGCTTCCGCCCTGAATTTGAGCATAATCACCGGCTATCCATGCGTCGGGCAAATAACCACGCTGTTTGTAGATTTCGAGCAGATTTTGGATAAATTCGCGCTGCTTATCCGGCCAAATCAAGGTGTAAAGCGGCATGGTAGCCCTGAAAATATCCCAAATGCAATAATAATCCCAGTAATGTGGTACATTCGGATTCCAGCCCGGAACTTCGCCGGTTACATTGGTGGGCATCAACATGGTATTGCGCAATGCACTCCGAAATAGTTGCTGTGCAACAACACTTCCGCCTTTTATCTGTATTTTGTTAAGTTTCTCAAGCCATAAATTTTCGGCAGTGGATAATGCATCTTCGAAAGATTTGTTGTTTTCGCTCCGCAAATTCAACATCGCCGCTTCGAAACTCAAAAACGAAAGACCAACTTTGCAGTTCACTTCCATACCTGACAATCCTGCAAACGTAACCGCTGCACCAAATCGTTTCAGCAATTTTTCGGGATTAGTCGTAGCCAGTTCCTTTCGATTTATAAATTCACCATCACGCCATAATTGTGCTTTTGTAAACGGTTTATCGAACTCCATATAACAGTAAACGGTGTATGGGTTCAATCCGCCCCAACCGCCTTCGCAGGTAATGCTTGCCTGTAATTCTGTGGATGATACGATTTTTACGTATCCGTCAGTCCAGTAAGTTCCCGGTTTATTATTTGTCAGGCGGGTTAATGTATTGGAAACATCAATTAAGATATTCGCATTCAAGGCATTAGTCTGACTGTATTTTTTGGTAAATGTATAGCGATGATAACCCACTTTCTGACTCGCCGTAAGTTCTGCTTTTATGTACGAATTTTTATCTTTCAGAGTTACCGTATAATACCCGGGATAGCCGGCTTCATTCAGTTTTGTGTATTTAAACAGCTCTTTTAGCCGCATACTATCGATTTGCGGTACAATCAAAAAATTACCATAGCGTGGAGCTCCACCTGTGCCACTGGTGCGGGTATGACTAAAACCCACAATGGGTTCGTCCGACCGGTAACCCGACGTGGGTTGCCAGCCTGCCCGAACTTCAGGTCCCAACTTTACCATGCCAAAAGGCACCGAAACTCCGGGAAAAACATTTCCGCCATCCGTTCCCCAAAACACATTGGTTGAAGTCAGGATTTTAGTTGAAGAAGCAAAACCCGTAAATAGAAGTAGTTGAAGCGCTATAAACAGTTTTCTCATTTATAAAAATTTATTATCAAAAAACTCATCACTGTAATAATATTTCGTATAGTCTATATATTAATATTATAAATAAACATGCAATATTTACCTATAACTGCAATTAATTGTTTAATTCAATAATTAGAACTACATTTTAGCTTTTGCAGCTTCTACCTTTGCTTTTTCCTGAGCACGGTTTTCGTTGTATTTGGCGTATTTCTCGTTGCCTAATAATTTTTTCAACTCTTCGTTTTGAGTTTTATGCAGTTCCTTAAGTTTTACTTTAGTATCCTCACTCTCTGGTGTCAAACCACTTTTAAGTTTATCGTAATCATTATTTTGCTTTTCTAAAAGCACTTTTACTTTTGCTTTTTCTGCATCTGTTAGACTTAACTCCATAGCCATTTTTTCTACTCTTTTCTCAATAATGCTAGTTGTGTTCTTTGCTTTTTCTTGTGCCGATACACTTAAAATGCAGATAAATGCGACTGATAGCATTAAGATTAGATACTTTTTCATAAATGTTTGTTTTTAAATTGTTTCTTTGATTTTTTCAATATGCAAATTCTTCAATATGCAAAGCAAGAGCTTTGCTTTTAGCACGACATAGCGAAAGACACTATGTCGAGCAACTATACACTAAACTACATTACATGCTACGTCGAATTGAGTCATTATCCATTTTCTTATTGATTTTCATTCACAACACCTTTACTAATAATTACATAACTAGAAGTCGTGGTGTTTTGTTTTTTGATATTTTTTACCTTTAGTGATAATTTTATTGCAACATTGTTATTGTCAAGAATAATATAAAAATTATCTTCAATATTTTTTTTATCAAAATATTTTGGATTAATGAGATTTATAACTATTATTGAATCTCTATTTGCTTTAATAATACCAATATATTGCCTGTAAAAAGAATAAAAACCTTTCATTACACCTATAGTATCGTTATTATAAAACTTTGATTTTTTTTTCAAACATTAATCGTTCAGCTGTTAACAGCTCAATTATACTGGGTTTAAAAACTTTATAACCTCCAGAAATATAATACTTTTCAATTGTTGTATGGTTATCTTTTGTGTGTAATATTTTTCCAAAGTTTTTATATAATCCATTAATTCTTATGTATGATGAATCATTGGGAAATGGAAAAACTACTCTAAAATTTTCTTTCATATATACTGAACACGAAAATCCCAAAAACGTCAAAAGCAATAAAAAACCTTTTGTTGATTTCATATAAATAAGTGTAAATTAATAAGTATATGGGGAAAACATTAGGATTTTTAAAAATGCATGTAAGTTGTTAGTGTTTTTAGGGAAAGGTATGCCAAAGATATTTACTACAGAACTTTGACGTGCACCATTAACAAGTATTGCAACATTTGATTCTACTTTCCATGGACTTACACTGGCATCATAAGAATATCCTCCTCTAAGACCAATACCATTTTCAGTTCTAATTTTATTCTCCCACCAAGTTGATATTTTTTCTGTTTCATAGACAGGTTTCCCGTTTGAAGTTGTATACCATAGAGAGTTAATATATTTAGAAGCATTTAAGTCTTGATCCCAGGCATGTCCCATTTCATGTGCTAATCCAATAAATGGGTCTCTTCCACTAGTGCAATCTGTATTTGGCATGTCACTTTGATAATTTGATCTATCCCAAGAGATTGTTTTTGTTCCAGAATCATAAGAGTTATCCCCTGATTGAAAGTATATTTTTCGGTTGAATTGACTAAACTTGAAACTAAATCACCACCTTCCTTTTTTGCAGAAATTTTATTTAATGCATTTGTTGTGTTTTTTAAAATGCCTTTTACTTCTCCAGAATATGCGCTACCATCTTTGTTATATAATTTACCATTAACATACTTCAGTGATTCAGTTTTTAATCCTAAAAATCCTGTTCCATAGTTTATCCAAATACTATCCCCCAACACATCCACATAATTCACCGGATTATTTCCTGCAAGTACATAAGGCGATTGCCAAGGGAATTTTTCACAAAATCTATCCATTGACGTAAATTGATTTGTAGCATTTTGTACGCTTCTGTTTCCTAAATCAGTTGCATCTAAACCATGCATTTCGATGAATTCACAGCCATTAAACTTATATGGCTGAGTAGTCAGGTTGTCGGCAGAAGTTGTTGCCCACGGCAAGCCACTGGGGTAATACTGTGTGCGCTGTAAGGTTAAGTTGCCGTTACTTCTAGGCAGCCAAACCTCCCTGTTATTCCCCCGCTCTCCGTAGTCTATAACTTCAACGCTCGGACGCTAATCGTAGTGTCTTCACTACGATTGGTTAAAATAAAAGCTCCTGCTTTTATTTTATATTTATTTTAATATGGAAGTCAGGAGACTTCCTTTTAACCCGACATAGCGAAAGGCGCTATGCCGAGCGGGGGTTGGGGGCTATTTGAAATCACAATGCCTTTAACACAAGCACCTGATAAGGTTTCAGCTCCAATCGATTGCTTGTGATAACCGAATCATTTAAAATATTTTGAAATTTCTGAACTGATGAATTTAGACGCAGGTTGCGTGTATTTTTACTGATATTGACAATTGCCACTGCATTATTGCCTCTCGGCACAATAACTACCTGCTCATCTCCTTCGGCCATTGGTTCTATGCCGGCATTTTTAGCTGTAGCAAGCAATATTTTCTTCAAGGCAACTTTACCCGGGTCAGTGCCTAAAACAAGCACTTTTCCATTCCCAACTTTATTTTCTACGATTGCATTTTTGCCATTATGAATACCTCCGTTATAGGTAGCAAGCGATTTTCCGGTAGAACTTACAAGTGACAAACTCCACAGACCTGCTTCCGATTGCGGAATCATCAAGTCGGGTTGAAATTGTAATAGAAACGGTATTTCAGCAGGGCGTCGCTGAGTTCCTATTGGGATAAGCGATTCAGTCCGGATACCCGACCAACTTTCAATTTTTCCCATAAAAGCATCGGTGTGTTGCGCCCATTCTTCATTCCGGTACGCCGTCATTGGCCCTAATACCAATGTTCCACCGGCTTTCACCCATTTTTCCAATTTATCGATCAGTTCCGAACTTACATTGGGCAAAAGCGGTATAAACAGCATTTTGTAATCATCGATATTGGCCGATGGATAAAGCACATCGCGAAACAAATATGCATCGGCAAGTGCTCGATAAAAACGATACGTCCAGTCGTTATAATATTTTATTCCATTGGCATATTCTTCAATTCGCAGTCCGTTGTCAGCATCATGACTGTACATAATTCCTATTTTTGCTTTCGGAACCGGATGCTGCATCATAAAATCGGATGTTTTATGCAATTCACTACCGAGCTGTTTGAGTTCGTCGAAGTTGGCTGTTTTAGCACCCCAGGCACTAAGCACAGACCCGTGCGGCATTTCCTGTCCTGCACGATGCTGACGCCACAACCAAAACATGGCTCCCTGTGCACCTGAGGCATAATTCATCCACAAAGCTGCACGCATACTGCCCGGCAGCTGGTGCAGATACCATATGTTCCCTTTGTTGCCACCACCCGAATAGTTGGGCGCTGTTTCGAAAAGCCAGTGAAATCCAAGTCCTTGACCGCGCAGCCGGTCGTAGTTACTTTGTATTAAGTCGTAAGCCTCGAAACTATGATAGTTATTAATAGCTGCAAAATCAAGATTTTTGAAAAGTTTTTCGTAATCAACCGCCTGCCCGGGCATTCCGTCGTGTGTGATGGGGAGTTTTGAATATTTGCGAATGGCTTGCAGCTGAATGTCCTGGTATTCAACAATCATATCATTCGTAAATCGCGTCCAGGCCAGTCGTAAAGAAGGATGATGCCAGATATAGGAAACCGGCATGGGTATTTGTTCAAATTTCTGATAGGTCTGACTCCAGAGGTCGGTACACCAAAGCTGATTCAGATTTTGAATGGTCTTGTAACGTTGTTTGAGCCACGAAATCCAATGTTTTTGCGTTTCTTTGCTAAAGTCGGGCGAAAGTCCGAACTCATTATCGGTTTGCCATCCAATTACACCGGGCTTATTTCCAAACTCCTGCGCCATTCGTTCGCAAATTTTGCGACTGTATTCGCGATATACTTTGCTTGTATAGCTGCAATTACGACGTGCTCCATGCGTCAGACGCTGACCGTTTTCGGTGAGCTTAAACATTTCCGGGTGCTTTTCGGCCAACCAAATTGGCGGTGTTGCCGTAGGAGTTCCCAAAATAACATCAATTCCATTGGCATGCAATTTCTCAATAACCCGATGCAGCCAACTAAAATCGTATTTTCCTTCTTGGGGTTCCATGCGGCTCCACGCAAATTCACCTATGCGCATCACATTCATATTCAGTTCTTTCATTAACTGAATATCCTTGTCAATTTCCGACTCCGGCCAAACTTCAGGGTAATAAGCTGCGCCATAGTAAAGTTGCTGAGAGCCTATAAATCCTTTATTGACAGAAATACCATCCGTAATAATAATAAAAAGGAAGAGGAAAATTAAAAGAAAATTGGATATAAACCTGTTAGTCATATTGCGTGTTAATTTATAACTTGGAAGTAAACAAATAATTCCTTCGACAATCTAAAGTTAGTCATATTGCGTGTTAATTTATAACCCTGACGAAAAAATAAATATCCTACCTTAAATACACGAGAAATAATTATTCGAATTAAGCAAGCAAGAAAATTGGCGATTAATTTTAATAGGTGTCAAGTCTCACAAGGTTGTTGATGAAAAATTGGATTTTGAGTTGGGTTTAAAAGTATCATTTTACTAAAGTTTCGCATTTCAGAAAAAAAAGTAACATATTTTAGCTGATATCTCATTAAAAATGAGTATATTAGCTGTATAATTACAAAAACAGAAAAATATGCTACCGGACAAAATTAAGGAAAAAATTTCTGAAATTGGAACAGATTTCAATGAAACCCACATGTATTACATACACAAACACGAATGAATATACAGACCCGTGGTTCCATCAGACCTTTAAAAATAAATTATATTCTGATGAAAACGGCTATGTTATAAGCGCTGTTGTTTTTGTTTTAGATTTAGCCAATCACGATGATTTTAGGCGTATAGGTCAAAAAGTAGGCTGTTTTTTAGAACATTTCTGTCTACTTTTTGACCCATAAGTCTGATTTTACTATGAATCTGCTTAAAAACAACGAAATTATAGCAATTAATCATGATACACTATCTATTAAGGCAGGCCAGTCGAATTTACGTCGATAATAATGCCCAGATTTGGGTAAAACAGCTATCCTCTAACCGCAAAGCGTTAGCTATCCACAATATGTCGAATGATGAACGACTGATCGATATCAGTTTTACTGAACTTGGACTAAATGCTGTAACAAGATACTGTGACGTGTGGAAGCAAGTGAACGAACGGATTAAAAATAAAAGAATAAGTTTTGATATTCCTCGTCGTGGAGTTCAGTTGATGACTGTAAAATAATAAATTATCACAATAAATTAACACAATGAAAAACAAGTTTATTCTTTCACTGATTTTTTGTCCGCAACTGATCGTGTTGAGTTTAGTTGCTCAAACCCATCCCCGACTGTTTTTCTCAGAATCAGATCATGCTTTTTATGCCCAAAAAGCAACAACCGAGGTTGGAGCTGAAATGATAACTGAATTGCAAAACCAGGTAGCTTTGCAAAAAGTTACAGCCGATACTACGGCTGTGGGAGCTAAAAGTCAGCTTGCGGCACTTTCAGCATTTTTGTATTGGGTAACAAAAGACGATTCGTATGCTCAGGATGCGTTGTTTTATGTCAAAAAGGTTTTGGCTGATAACGACGAAAAATGGGCCGACACTAAATTGAAAGGTCTTACTTCGTATAATATGGGATTTCTGGTTGCTATTACTTACGATTGGTGTTACAATGCCGCAAGCTGGTTAAACGAACGAAATTTAATCTCCCAAAAAATAAAATTGATGGCCGACATGATAGCTACCAACGGTGGAACGGAGCAAAACACAGCTAAAGCCAGCAACTGGCAGGGAATAAGGGCTGCATCATCGTTGGTTTGTTACTTAGCAACCGACGAAAGTTACAGTACTTCAAATTTTAACCAGATGATAAAAAAATTAACTGATTATATTACTGATAATTATGGTGATTCCGTTATGAGTGCCGGTTGGAATATCGAAGGGTTGGGTTACACTTATTATCCAATTGGCGGATATATTGGCCCGGCAGGCATTGCACTCGAACGTTATAAAAAAGAACTTGGACTTCGTAAATATCCCTCGTTTGTAAATACCTACTGGTCTGTTTATGCATCGAATTCAACAGCTTTGAATTTGTTGGATTTTGGAAGTTTTCACCCCGACTTTGGCGATGATAATCCGCATGTTACAGGAGAAGGAGTTTTCGGGCAGTCATTTTACTATCTGCCTCCCGAAATGCAACAGGCAGCTAAATATTGGTACGATAAATCCATTGGGGCTGTACGTGCCAAATATAAATACGATGGATATCGGTTAGGTACAATTTGGTCATTTTTATATTATCCGGTGGATGGAATTGTCTCCAATCCAACTTCAATGGCTGCCGTTCAAACCCTGCATCAGGATGCAACAACCGGAAATGGCTATTATCTATTCCGCAATAAATTTGAGAATGCAACTGACTTAATAGCACAGATGTACATTAAGTTTCGTGGGAACAAAGGTCATAATGGCCCTGATGCCTTAACTTTTCGCATAATTGGAAATGGAGCCGCTTGGGCGATAGGTGGTGGACGCTATGGTATAAAAGTCTCGGCGACTATCAATCAGGATATTTATGCTCATTTAATGAATACCGTTTATCCAAACGAACCATTACAGGCTAAAATAGGGAGTGTAGGTTGTACAAGCTGTTCCCCCAACGGAAACAGCGGGCAGCTCATTGGCAATCCGTTACTGAAACCCGATGGTTCGGGCCATGTGATTGCCCGTATGGATGCCAATAATGTGTGGGCTTTGAACCATAAACGGTGGTTTGTGGCCGATTACGATTCATTAAAAACGCAGTCTAAAGCACTTTATATAGTGGCCGATTCAAGCCAGAATGGAAAATACTGGCAAATGATTACAGCAGTTGAAAATACGGTTACTTTCAATCAGGATTCGTTTTTGATAACTGCTCCAAATGGTTCAAGTATGCGCGGTGTGGTGTTGTATGCCGATGGGCAAACACCTGCTTTCAAAACAGGCACTTCAGTGCGCGGTTCAGCTTTTGGCACAGCTACCGACTCCAAATTTATTACTGTTTTACGGAATAACGCAAAATTTATTATCGTTTTAACTATTGTTGATGCAGGCAAAAAACATCCGTTTATTCAACTCTCAAACGGTGCCTTTTTACAGCATTCGGTAGTTTCGGTTAATGGACACACCTATAAACTGGAAGCTGATAATGTCCTTTACGATAATCAGGTACAGGTTTCATTACCAAAGGCTTCATGGAGCATTAAACCACTTTCGGGTATAGCACCCCTTAATGTTAAATTCGATGCGAGCAGTTCGTTGTCATTCTCAGGTCGTGGTACCACTGTTAAAATAAGCCCAGATAATAATCAACACTACGTACAGCAACAGTTAGATTATACCTACACGAATCCTGGAACATATATTGCCAGTCTTGAAGTGTCAGATAACTTGAGCTATACAACCCGCAGATATGCCTATATTTTAGTGGGTGAAGGTACAACTTCTACCGATTTGAAGCAAATGGAGCAAAACAGTTTTACCTGGTATATTTCCAATGAATTATTATCAATTAGTTTAAACGATAATCATAATTATTCAAAAATAGAATTATTTGATATTGCAGGACGAATGTTGCATCAGTATGCCATTTATTCCAACAATCCGGTTGTAAATTTAACCCATTACAAAGCAGGGATTTTCATTGTTCGATTATCCGGTAATCAACGTAAAAGTACCTTTAAAGTGATAAAACAATGATAAAACGGATATTATACTTTGCCTGTTTGATAGCGATGCCTTTGCATGCCGGTTATCAATTCAAGTCAAAGCAAAAAGCCATTGATGCTCTGCAAATTGCGGCATCGGAATATAAACTTTTAGTGGCTTCGTTACCTGACAGCACAAGCTTTCCGCGTCGCACCAAATCAGCCACCGACGAAACGTTGGTAAAAGTAAATGCCGGAGACTGGACCAGTGGATTTTTTCCTGGTGCTCTGTGGTACTTGTATCAGTTTACAGGCGATGAATTCTTTTTGCGGAATGCATTAAAATGGACGGGTCATATCAAAACGCAAACAAAAAACACGGGCATCGGGCACGATTTGGGTTTTATCTTTAATTGCTCTTTTGGCAATGCCTACCGCATTTACGGGCACCCCGACTATCCGGCAGTAATGCTCGAAGCCGGCAAAACACTTTCCGACAGATTTTCGACGATAGTAGGTTGTACCAAATCATGGAATTCAGGAAGCTGGCCTTCGTATTCTAATAATGTGGGTTCGTGGAAGTTTCCTGTTATTATAGACAATATGATGAATCTGGAATTGTTGCTTAAAATGACGCAATTCAACAACGATAGTTTATATCACCGTCAAGCTTTGCAACATGCTTCAACCACTACAGTAGCACATATCCGTCCCGATTCTTCTACCTATCATGTTGTCGATTTCGATCCACTGACCGGAAATATTCTGGCTCGTGGTACCCGTCAGGGTTTTTCCGATGCATCGTGTTGGTCGCGCGGTCAGGCTTGGGGAATTTATGGTTTTTCGATGATGTATAAATATAGCAAAGATACAGCACACTTAAATACAAGCAAAAGATTATTAGGTTATTATCTAAAAAACAAACCTGCCGACCATATTCCTTTTTGGGATTATCAGGCGCCGGACATACCGAATACCTACCGCGATGCATCGGCAGCATCCATAACCTGTGCTGCGCTTATCGATTTGTATAATTCCACATCGGATACAGCTTATTTGATTTATGCCGAACAAATTATAGACGAACTGACAAAACCATTTTATCTGAACACCAATAGTACCAATGCCCATTTGTTGCTCCGTCATTCCACCGGAGGTACCAATGGCTACGAAGCAGATGTGGCGCAAACTTATTCAGATTATTATTTTATCGAAGCATTAGTAAAATATTTACAATTAAATCCTGACTTTGAATTTCCCAATTTACCGCCGCGTATGCATAAAACAAATTTGCCCGATGCTATTGAAAATCAACCTTATTCAGCAAATTTAGAAGCTTTTGATTTTGAAGGAGATAATTTGATTTTTTCATCCAATAATTTGCCACAGGGCTGGAGTTTAACGACTGATGGAGAACTTTCAGCAACGCCTTCCACTGTCGGAAATATTACTTTAGATGTGTTGGTAAGCGATGGAAAATCGGCCACACCGGCAAAAGTGAAACTTGCTGTCAAAACAGCAACCACAGCAATTTCTTCATCGCAAAATGAAAATATCATCTGCAATAGATGTGGAAATGTTTTGATAATCACAAACAGAGATTCGCAAATACTTAAAATTGAGATATTTACCTTAACTGGAATAAAATTAATTGAAAATGATCTAATCCAAGATACGAAAACTATTACGCTGCCTGAAATTTTCAAACATCAATTTTTGATAGTGAAAGTTAGCGGTGAAGATAAAATGCTTTTAAGGAAGTTGATTTAGTTTTTCGTCCCTTTTATTAATAAAATCAAATTATGCTTTTTATAATATTATGCGTTACACTTTTCTTGCAGTTGTTCTTATTTTATGTTTCTCATTATCAGCAAAGATTCCCGAAAAAACAACCGTTCAACCAACCCCTGCCCAACAAGCCTGGATGGATTTGGGCTTTGGCATGTTTATTCACTTTGGTATAAATACTTATTACGATAAAGAATGGAGCGATGGCACGCTCGACCTCAAAGCATTTAATCCCAAAGAACTTGATACCGACCAGTGGTGTGCCACTGCCAAAGCAGCGGGGATGAAATACATCGTGATTGTAACTAAACACCACGACGGATTTTGTTTGTGGCCAACAAAATATACCAAATATTCAGTTAAATACACCCCTTACAAAAAAGATGTATTGCGAAAAGTGGTTCATTCTGCCCGAAAATACGGACTGAAAGTGGGACTTTATTACTCGCTTTGGGACAGAAATAACAAACTGCACGATACCAACGAGGCGGCCTATTTCGAATTTATGAAAAACCAAATCCATGAACTTCTCACAAATTACGGAGAAATATGCGAAATATGGTTCGATGGTTTTTGGAAAAAACAGCAAAGCGGTTGGGAAAAACCAATAACCGACGAAACCGGTGAAAAAGTGCTTGCCGGTGAGAAATCGCACGAACGCGATCTGAAATTTATACAGGCATGGCGCAACGAGGGCGCTTACCGCTGGCAAATGGATCATTTGTATCAGTATATCAAACAGTTGCAGCCGAACTGTATGGTGATGAATAACAGCACTACGGCTTATCCGGGAGTTCCGCTACATCCGGTAGATGTGCGGAGTGGCGAGAAGTATAAAGAATACAACCCTTACGACCAAAAGATCTGGAACTGGTTGGGAAAGGAAACATATCTGCCTTTGCAAATTGAAACCACCATGTCGGTAAGCGGAAATGCTGAATTTCCTTCAGGAAACTGGTTTTGGCATGCCAATGATACCTCTGTAATGAGCGTTGATCAGATACGTAATCAATTAGAAATAGCCCGTGAAATGAATGCTAACTTTTTGCTGAATGTAGGACCCATGACTAACGGGAAACTGCGTCCGCAGGATGTGGAGGTGCTGGGTAAATTGATCAATCCTTAAGTGTGTTAAATAAATATTTGATATTTACAATGTTTAGGGATTATGTTGCGAAATTTCGTCAGGTATTAATCAGTTGTGCGTTAATTTTGAGAATATTTTTGTAATCATCTAATATTAAATACATTATAAGCGATCTTTGATTTTACGACTTGATTTGAAAAGTAATAATTTTGCGGTTTTTGATCTATTAATCACAAAATTATTATGTATTCAGGTAAATATGTGTTTGCACAAGTGTTGGAATTTGTGAACAAATATGAGTTCAACAAATGCGTAAAGCGTTACAAGGGAGATTATCACATTCATCAACTGAACTGTTGGAATCATTTTATCCACTTGCTTTTTGGTTAAATGACCTCTTTGGAATCGCTTCGCTTCATTTGTCTGGGCCTGAAAGCGCATAAAGGTAAACTTTATCACTTAGGTATTAAGAAGTATGTTGACCAAACAACTTTTTCGCTTGCGAACGAGCAGTGAGACTGGCGGATTTTTGCCGATTTCGGTAATTATTAAACCCTGTTCGTCCCCTTTATGCTGATTTTCCTGTTCCGGGCATTGATATTGAAAACGAGATATTTGCACTTGACTCAACAACCATATCGGTAAGTATCAATCTTTTTACCTGGGCAGAAGGCAAATATTCACGCTGAGCCGTAAAAATGCATACACTGCTCGACTTGCGTGGGAGCATACCGAAATTTATCCTGATTACAGACGGGAAATATCATGACAGCAATGCGTTGGATGTAATTCCATTTTATGTGATGGACAAGGCTTATGTCGATTTCGAGGCTTGGTTTCGTATAAATACTGCAGGTGCATTTTTTGTCACACGGGCAAAATCCACCTTACTGTATAGCATTGTTGAGCAGTATTGATCAAACGACCGCACTGAGAACCGACAGGATAATAGAACTTACTGTTCCAAAGACGAAATGCTCTTATCCCGAAAAACTTCGTCTTTTGAATTTTACCACAGCGAAAACGACGCATTACTGCTGTTTTTGACCAATAATTTTGATATATTTTCCCTTGAAAAGACATATTTGTACAAAAATCGTTGGCAAATTGAGGTGTTTTTGAAATGGATAAAGCAAAATCTAACAGTCAAAAAACTTTGGGGGCATTCTCCAAATGCTGTCAAGATAAACTTGTGGAAGGCAATTTGTACTCATCTGATTGTTATATATATCAAACACTTGACAAAAATTTCACTTTCAATTTATGAAACCCACATGTATTGCATACACAAACACGAATGAATAAAAAGACATGTGGTTCTATCAGACCTTTAAAAATAAATTATATTCTGATGAAATTATGCAGATTTAGCGTGTTTCGGCTTTTGACAAAACACCCATTTCTCAATTGTTAAGTGAAAATATACCTAATCAAGTCAATCAAAATGTTAAAGATCGATTATCTTTATTTTGTTATAACGTTGTTTAACACATTAACACATTAATGCATTAATAGTAAATTTGTTAATAACCTTTTTATATTTTTTTATGAAAAAATCATTATTGTTTTTATTGTTTTCAGTTACTGTTTTTACAGTACATGCTTATCCTGTACGTATTACGGCAAGCTATTTTGGAGGTAGCGGAAACGAGATTTTACACGATGTGGCTTTTGCCGACGATGGAACGTTGATTGTAATAGGTACTACAGATAATACGCCTGCCCTCACCGTTCCGGGCAATATTCCGACATATCTTTTTGGAACCGACAATCCATCTTCACTCGAATCGGCTTATATTCTACGACTTTCGAATAATGGACAGCAAATTCTCAGCTTTTCGCGCTTTGCCACAGGCAGTATTAAAATAAAAGATTTACGACTTGCAGTTACCGAAAACGGTATCTATATTGTAGCTGTTGGATACAATTCTTTTGCTCAACTACCTGGTTTCGATGGCAAAATTGACAGCGCTCCGGGTTCAAAGCCTGCCATTGTTCGGGTTTCGTTAGATGGTTCTCAAATTCTGAATGCTACATATCTGGGTGGAGGCGATTCAGATCGGGATGTGAATGATATTGATGTTTTTCCAAACGGAGATTTGTGCGTTAATCACGATAAAAATGGCGATTGGGCCGATTACCTTTCACGAATTAAGCCAGACTTGTCGGGTTTTGTGTGGACCCGCACATTCGATGTTTGGTGTGGATCTGCCCGTACCAATGCGGTTGCTGTAAGTCCGCAGGGCGATTTGGTATATGTGGGGGGTTACGGAATGGGCAATACAGGCTTTGAACCTTACAAAGATCCTTATCTTTTTTCATTCAATGGTTCCGATGGCTCGCAAAACTGGAAAAGAGGCAGTAACTCGAAAGATTATGGTATATATAATTTTCCTCAGGCTTCCATTGGCGCCAACCGGCTTATTTCCGATTCGCAAGTGAATGCATTAGGTACCGATTCAGTCGGAAATATCTTGATGATAGGATATTCCGATGGAGGTGCTACTGTTTTTCAATATGACCCTTGGTATGGAGGGTATAACAATTTTACCGGAACACCTGTACCTGCAGGAATATCAGATGGAGATAGTTTTGCAGGTTTCAGTGGTGCGACATCGGCAAGTACTATCGGACTTATGAATAAAAACGGGGAATGGATACGAATGCATGCCATTAAGCCATACAATACATGGAACAGATGGTATGGTGTAACTCGCGGTTTCAATAATTCTATTTTTTATACCGGAAGAACTAGCGGAATACCCGATGTGAACGCATGGGAAAGCGGAGGTTCAAATGGAGTTATAATGAAAATAGTATATCATCCTACATTGGGAACCCAACGAAAATTTGTTACACATCCTGCAGGCGTTGATGCCATGAATAAAGTAGCTCGAGACAGGAATACCTATCGGTATGCAGCAGTTGGTACAGCTACAACTGCGTCGGTCTTTTGTGTCAATCCATTTCAAAATACTTACGGAGGTGCCAATGATGGATACCTTGTCGTATTTGATGATAACGATAAAGAGATTGAAGCCGAGGAAATTATTACTACGGAAGACACAAACATTCGAATGGGAGATGCTGCCAAGACCTTTGGTACTGCCGCAACCTTATTGGTGAAACGACAGGATGACCGACCTGCCAATACTTCCAAAGCATATTTTAAATTCAATTTGCAGAATTTACAAAAACCAATTAAAGATGCACGTCTATTGCTTTATAAATCAGGAAAATATAATAATGGACAAGCCATTGTTTATGCATTGAAAAAAGGTTTCGACAATTGGAGTGAGGCAACACTTACGTGGAACAATTCTTCGGCATTTGGGAATGATATTACATCTCCATGGAGTATGGATAAAACCAAAGCAGACTCATTGGGAATTTTCAAAATTAATAAAACAAATACCTCTGAAAAAGTAGTTTATCAGGGAACAGATTTTACAAATTACATCGAAACAAGAAGACTTGCCGGTGATGCTTCTATTACATTTGTTTTGACAACTCAATGGGTTAATTCGAATGGCGATCCCGTATTGGAGCCGGCCTCAAAAGAATCAACAGGGGTGCTGAAGCCTACTTTACAGCTAATTTACGATCGAAATGCCTCCATTCCTGAATCAATGCGTTTATGGCCTGAGAATATAACACTGTTACCCAACGTTTCGCGAAAATTTTATGCCAATCTTTTTGATCAATATGGTTCGGTTATGAATAAGCCGGTTACTTTTTCGGTAAATAATGGTGGAACAATTTCGAACGATGGCGTTTTTCAGGCCTCAGCTCCGGGAATTTATACAATTACAGCTCAAAGCGAAGGTATTACTGCTACAACAACTGTAATTATTAGCAGCCCGACACAAATAAATGGTATTCAAAGTGCAGGTTTTAAAATATTTGCAGATAAAAATATCATTCGGATTTTTGCTTCCGACAATCAACAATTTAGTGTAAATGTGTACGATCTGAATGGGCATTTGATACAAAAATCAGCAAAAACAAGCAATTATTCCCAATTCAAACTGAATTGTGTTGCTGGAGTGTATATCGTTCAAATTGTAACAGCGCAAAATGTAATTACACAAAAAGTAGTGATTAAATAGTTTCTATACACAGGCAATCTAAAGTTTATGATTACATTCAGAAAAATATTAACATTGCTTTTCTGTGGCCTTAGCAGTTTGCTATTGCTATCTCAAAATCCGGTTGCTGAATTTTACGGCAATGGAAATTATCCGGTGTGGACTGACAATATTCGTTGGACAAATCAAATCAACATGCAAACATACGATTTTGGTAAAGCCGGATTAAAACTGCCTGCTACCGATTTTCAGAAATTTGAATTTGCGCGTGATATATTGTACCAACAGGGGGGCGGCGTTTTGTATTATCCTGCCGGCAGTTACGATTTTACGAATGTTCCTGAAAATATCTCGGATGGTGAAGCGGGCAGGGGCTTAATGCTTCGGAGTGGTGTAGTGATTTTGGGCGAAAAACCAACAGCCGACAATGCCATTTCGGGAACGTTGCAGCCGCTCACAAAATTCATTTTTAAAACAAAAAAAATAAAGGATATCAATAACAATGACCGCTCCATTCCGGTAAACTGGAATATAGTAGGCTGCATTCCTTCAGGTTCTGAAACGCTTAAAGACATAACGAACATTGGAATTCTTTGGGTAGAACTCAATGGTGGTGTAGTTTATTTTGGTGCTGAATATCCATTTTCATCATCGTATAGCGGTGGTTTGGGTTGGTACAGCAACAAAGCTTCGAAAGGCGAATGGAAAACCCGTGTCCCTGATGGTACACATCCATTCGATGCTTTTGCGGCTGCCAACGGAAGTTTTGTGGGTGTAGGTGCAGGACGGATTGTGATGGGTTGTGTGATTAAAAACGCGGTTGTCGGCAATCATAACATTATACAGTATGCCAAAGAAAAATACGATAGTATTGCTCAGTCCACTTATCCTTATAAATTCGGTGCGCGTATTGGCGTGTATGGAAGCAATACTTTTGTTGCTAATAACTATCTGCCTAAACCTGATAGTTGTTTTAAATATTACCAAACCACAGCCATTACGCAGCAGGATAAATGCAATCAGGCGTTTGGCAATCATCGAAAAACGTTGATTTATGATTATGGAAAAGCCATCGGTTTGGACGTCAACAAATGTTTTCTGAATCCGTTCGGCAATACACTTCCGGGTTATTTGGCCGAAAATGTAATTATTCAGGATAATAATGTGTATAATCACGGCAACAAGGGGTTCGAAATTTCGGGAAATTGGTTTTTGGTTCGCAATAATAAAAATGTCCGCGATTATCTGCAGGAAGGCGCTGACCGCTATGGGTTGGGTCCCGGTTGGGAACTTACGCTTGATGGCTTTTACGAAAGTGTACCCGGAGGAAATGGTTGCTTGTCCGATAATCTCTCGCGTGCTTTCGATATGGCAGGAAAAAACGGATGGATTGACAACAATTTTTACAACAATACAGGCTCCAATCCCGGTAACGATGGTGAAGGAATACTCTGGCAAGCGCATGGCGGAATGAACAGTATCTGGTCGTTTGCCATTACAAACAACAACGGTACTTCGGGTTATATGGCGGGGTACGATGTCTCGCACGAAGGTTCGTTGTGGGCATGGAACACCACCACCAATATCGGCAACTACAAAGCTGGCACTATGACTGATGTAGCCATTGTCAGCAATACCGGAAATGTGGTAACTACCGGTAACGATGTGCTTACAACTTGCCCAACCAATTCACCAGCAGCTCCGGAAGCTCCTGTTGTGGCTTTCGAAGCTGAAAAAAAGTACGTAACCATTTCGTGGACCGATGCTTCGACCAACGAAATCGGTTTCCGTATCGACCGCAAAGACGGGACAGGCGAATGGAAAACGATTGTTTTTCGACCACGTAAAAGTGCCGGTAGTACATTCAATGAACAGATCTGGCGCGATTACTTGTATCCGAAAAATATAAACTTCCAATACCGTGTTGTGGCAATTGATTGTAATAACAACAATGCGGGCGCTTCACCCGCATCGGTAATCCTGAACTCGGGTTCAACCGCAAATCTCATTGATTTTTCAAACACTGAATTTAAAATTCTCAAAGATAAAATTGTTTTTAACTCCATCGAAAATCACCCATATATAACCATTTCAGATATTTCGGGAAAAATACTTGTCAGAGAGGAAATAAAAAAGAACATTTTTTCTTTTCAAAATTTAGCTTCAGGTATTTATCTGCTTATATTTCAATCGGATATAAAAACTATAACAACAAAAATTGTACGTTAATGCAACGATATACTATAGGAATAATTCTGCTGTTTCTTTGTAAATTTGGTTATTCGCAAACCGATAGTATTGTGCCTCAACTTCCACGCCCAGCTGCAGCATGGGAGTCGGGTTATCAGCAACGCATAAATCTCATGTGGGGGACACGAATTCCATTGTACAACCCCAATCCTTCGAATGGAAATGCTGACAGTGGAAAATCGGAGTGGTCAAAATTATTAGCTAAAATGGCCTGGCCAGTTACAAACTCAAGTGCAACAACCCTTAAATCATTTATCGCTACCGGTCGCAATATGGTGAACGGAAGCAACGTGGGGAGTTTTTATTCGCCCTTCAGTTGCGCCGGATATGCCATGTATTATTTCCGTTGGAAAGATGAAATTGCCGCAAATGATCCAACTCAGGTAGATTTGATTTACTCGGATGTTAAAAGTATGTTTCATCAACTTATGAAAACTGATCATGTTTTCGACCCCTGCTGTGGTTACAATGCTGCCGGTGGAAAAGAATTTAATTCCGAAAATTTTCATTGGATGATGCGTGCTGCCGGTTATTTGTTTTCGCATGAGTTACACAATAAAACCGTTGGTTCGAAAACGCTGGACATGACTAATCTCGATTTGTCTTCGAATGGTATATTACTTCGCACAGGTGTAAGTTCTCCTGTAACCAAAACGATATATCCAACCAATGTAAATGCCATTGCCTATTTCGACGGATTTTTAAAAAATCTGACGCGTGCGTTGTACAATGCAGGGCGTGTGGAATGGAACTCAAACAATTATTTTGGTCATACGCTTAATCCGTTGTTAACTATTTACGAAGGTGCAGAAAAATGCAACGACCCCAATGGATCCGAAAATAAGAAACGTGCGCAGGCCTGTTTGGATTGGATGATGCTCGAAGCAGCCATTCATTTTGTGGATGGAGCGCAGGTGGCCGCCGATGCCAGAGCCAAGACAGGATCATTTGTTCCCTTCAAAGGTTCGTATTATCAATATACCATTCCTTATTTTACAGATTCAAATTTTAAACTTTCGTGTTCCGACCAATTGTTGGCAACAAAAGATCCTACCGAAATGGAAATAGGATTTCAACTGAGTTCTTCGTATCGTCCACCTCAAATAATTATAGATATTGCTCAGCGCAATTTTTCTTTACCGGTTGAAATACAAAGTGCAAAACCTTTTTACCACATCGATCATGGGCGCTATTTTAACATCGATGGTACTATCAATGGCGAGTTTCCATACAATGCATGGAACGCAACTGGGAAAGGTCGTCGTTTTGAATTTGAAACCACCTGGATCGACAAAAATGTAACCATGGCAAGTGCGGCAGTTGGCCGTCCGGATGGAGCAATGGGAACTTTTTCGGAACAATGTATGTGGCGCATTGGCGTAAAGGGACAGCAAAACGGTGCACGAATGTTATCGGGAAATGGCGGAGCACAAACAACCACAGCGGGCCGTTCGCCACAGCACGAAATAGGTCAGTTCCGCAACATGATGATGCAAATGGTGAAACACAGCAATGCTAATCTGAATAAAATCTGGTTGGTTATTCCCGATTCGTTGAAACAATTTGAAACCACAGGTGAAGCCGATTTTTGGGATGTGCAAAAATACAAGTGGATTGACAATGATTTGTATTTGCAGTTGCGTCCCGATGTTTTTTTAGCTGTAAAACCCTATCCTCAGCCTGTTGAAATTATTAAAGTAACTTCCGGCGAAGCTAATACACATACACAACTTTCTTTTCGCTGGGAGGCAAATCAGTTGGGTTGTTTGGTTTTCGAACTGGCTACCGATAACGATTACACTGATTTTAATGCTTTTGTAACTGCTGTTCAAGCCAAAAATATTTCAGAAATAGATGCCAATACACTTTCATACACTTCTCCTAATAATAATACTATAAAAATGGAATATGTTGCTCCAGGAAGTTTTGAAATGACACCATTTACCTTCGATACTCCCGTGCCAAATCCGTTTTCTCCTGCTGGTTCGTATCCCAAAGTGTGGGGAAATAATCAGTATATCGACTACCAAACATGGGATTCGTACCGTACGGTTTACGGACAAAATATCGTCAATCAGGCATGGGGAAGTGGTGTATTGGAATTAAATGCCGGAGGTTCTAAATCACGCACTACCATCGATCCAGTAACGGCAGAAGTGAAATTTGAAATTGAGAAAAAAAAGACCGCTTCAGCTTTTAGTGTACTGAATCGTGAAAATACTTTGAAAATTTTTCCAAATCCATTTAGCAATTCATTTCGGATTAAAAATATTGGTGAAAATATCTTCGTGAAAATGGTTGATTTACAAGGGAAAAATGTCCCACTTTTAGTTCAAAATGATCTGATAACTCCTGTGGGATGCAACTCCGGAATTTATATTCTCAGAATTACGAATGGACAAGAAAGTCAGAATTTTAAAGTAATTAAATTATAATATTATGAAAAATACATTTTTTTTCAGCATCTTATTGGTTTTTTGTTTCCATATTAGTTCTGCATCGAACCCTGTTCGCAGCTTGTTTCCTAACGCACCTTTATGGACAGATTCGCTCAACTGGGATACACAGCTTACGATTACTGATTTTGTTCAGTCCGGCGAAACTACCGTCGATTCAGCTTTAGTCCGTGCCTTCCGCCAACTTGGAACGGGCGGAGGAGTAGTGTATTTTCCCGCTGGCGAATATCAGTTTTCTGATAATGTTTCGCTGCCTTCGAATGTGATTCTGAAGGGGGATGCTCCCATAAATACCGATGCTCGTCTCAATAATTTTGCACCACCATCACGGTTGGTTTTCCCAAAATACATTCCTGTTTTCGAAGGTAACGGTACACCAAATTCCACAGCTTTTAAATCAATTACCACATCTGTTACTGTTACAAATTGTGGTTTGGTCAATCTCGATATTAATCGTGGTCGCATATCATTAGGAAATAATACGAGCGAGCGGGTGTTGGTTTTTGGTGTGCGTCAAAATAATATTGCACAACCTGATCCTGGTGTCCCCGATATGACTTATATGAACGGATGGCAACGTTTTTCATATCGGCATACCCGTAATATTTCGGTATCTGCCAAACGAGCGGCTGCTATAATAAATTGCAGGATTAACGACTTGACAAACAATACTATTCATCCGATAGAGGATGATAGTTACGATCAGCCCGGATACATAATTAAGGGAAGTTTTGTGGCCAAAAAAGGATCTGACCCATCGACTGCCGAGGATGATCCGGGATCGATTAGTTCTTCAGGACAAACTACCATGAAGTATGGTGACCGTATTAAATTCAATTATTTAGATCACTATGGTATTGCTATTTCTGGTGCACGTATGAATCCCGCTGTAAATCCAGTACCAATTAATCAGGAAATATTGCTCGAAAATAACTGGGTACTCACCACCATGCGTGTAGGTTATTTTATTGAAGGAATCGGAGCCATTGCACGTGGAAATGTTAGGCGCGATATAACGGGAAAAATTGGCTGGATTCATCCTTCGGGTAAATCCCTGAATTCCAATAATGCCGCAACTTTCGAAAACAGAGGTTTAAATTTTGCCGGAGAAAATATCATTATAGAAAATAATGATTTAGAAGTAGAACGACACAATTTTGTAAGTGGCTATAAATCGGTTGATGGTGAAGGTATTCTTATTCAGTGGCAGGACCCCTGGGGTTTCGATACCAATAATCCTGCAAGTGGTGCCAATACCCGAATGTATGATATAACTATTCGAAATAACAGGGCAAATTCATATATAGGAATTTACGATATTCAGTTGCAAATAAGTAATTTACATATTACTGGGAATGATTTGTTAGGTAAAGGTAATGTGCTGGTATTTAAAAAAGAACGTATCTATCGTATTGATAATTTATACATTGAAAACAATGTGAATATTACCGGCATAGCTGTAGGGAATAAAGTGGGTACGGAATATGCCATGCCGGGTTCAAATATTTACATTCGCAATAATATGCTGTCTTCGGGCGGAATCGGATTTCCTTATCAGGCTATTGTTTCGGGTAATATAAATGCCTCTTGGCTATCGGAATTCTCTACAGCTCAGGCATTACCAAAAGTGCAGCTGCCTTATCACGGAGCTTATAATGTAAGCGATACAGCTTCATTGAAATTAGAGTTTTCGCATCCAATAGAAGCCGTAAATCTTGGTGGAATTTATTTACAATCTAATCTGTCGGGACAAAAGAAATTTCTTTCGTCCACCATCAACGATAAAACCCTGAATATTCTGAATCAGGATGGATTTTCCGATAATATGTCAACATACACCGTAGTTGTACCTGCCGGAGCTGTAAAACTTTCCGGTACGGATATTCAAAATGATTCTATTGGTTGGACTTTTAGGGCTGATGCTGTTGACCTGAATACAGGTCTGCTGATTAACGGAACAGAAAGTCTGCATTTTTATCCAAATCCGGCTTATGATTATATTCAATTGTCAGGAACGGGACTTCGAAAAGTTCAACTCCGTATTTTTAGTATTAATGGTCAATTGCTTTTTGAAAAGCAAGTGGTTGACAATGATAAAATATCTCTTACCTCACTTGCTAAGGGTCTGTATTTTGTTTCAATCAATGATAATCCGGCTAAACTGATAAAAAAATAATAGGGAAAAAATATTTTTCTATAAGGAAAACAGCTCTTTTTCTCGTCAATATAATGTTTAAAAATATTCTCAATTCATAATGTTTGATTTCAAAAAAACTTTTTTACTGTTGATAATGATTGGACTTCATGTAATAAATTTACATGCAGCCGATTATGAGAGTGAATTTAAATACCGTGCACAAAAAATTATCAACTATGTAGCCGACGATTATAAATGGGATGCTTCCGGTTGGTACAACTGCAATAATCCTTCCGACTATGGCAAATACAACTGGCCTATCGTGGTTGCATCGTTTCAAAAATACGGCATTAACAACCCTAAAGGGAATCAATATCTTACACATTTCAACACAGAAAGCTGCATTTATAACCGCTTTCATTTTAATCTAGTTGGAGAAACTTATATTTTTACGCATTTTTGGGATGCTCCTTCGGTTAAATCGAACATAAAGGATTATCTGACTGCAGCGTGGAACCGTACAGACAGTTATAATTTATTTACATCAGAAGGAACGGAAAACCATCTGGCAATGACCCGAACAGCTGCATATTTGTATGCCCAGATAGCAAAAGACAGTTTCCCGAATGATTTCCCTAATGCAGCACAAAAATTAGCAGAAATGAAAAGTTGGTTAATGGATTGGGCAGCAATGCTTTACACAAGCGGTCCCGGTGAATGGAACTCGAGCACATATTTGCCTTTCAGTATTACAGGTTGGCTGGCACTTTACGATAGAGCAAAAGACCCTGATGTGCGTTTGGTGGCTCGTGCTGTCCTTGATTATTATGCAGCTGAAGTAGCGCTCCATTATACTCAAGGAATTACAGGAGGCTATGAGTCGCGCAATAGTTCAGGTTACGAAAGTGTCGTAAATTATGGTGATTATGTGGGTTGGTTGTGGTTTGGCGAGAGTCCCAAAAAGATAACCTTCACTCCTGGTTCGCAAAATAACGAAGCTGCTGTAGCTGTTTATGCTGCAGC
>Ga0255346_1001439_pt1 | contig 33414 bp, 49 predicted proteins | sample wastewater_treat_FD_194410 | JGI IMG/M metagenome (GOLD analysis project Ga0255346, IMG submission 194410) | Wastewater microbial communities from Lulu Island WWTP, Vancouver, Canada - plant22 | ecosystem: Engineered > WWTP > Wastewater > Unclassified | place: Canada: Vancouver, British Columbia...
GTTTTTATTCGAAAAGTCCTCTGAACGCAGCGTTGACATGATCAGGTTTTCGGGATTGATCAAAAAAGCACCGATCAACGATTTTTCTGTCTCTTCATCAAACAATACTTGTATATCTTTTCTCATCTCATGATCCACCCTTCCAATTGATTCTTAGCTTCTGGATTTTTTTCTTTATTCATCCTGTCCCAGTTAAGAATCGTTGCATAGTCACTTTTTGTTCTTTTGCCTTTCGATTCTTTCCAAGTAGACAGTTTTTCTATCCAATCGGAATAACTATCTGGAAATCTATCTATTAATTTTTTATATTCTTCATCAGTAAGGGTAACATTCATAAATTCTCCATAAGGTTTTTTAAGTGATTCTTTATTTTTTTGTTTTCGTTCAAGTGGTTTTTCTTGAACGGATAAATATTTCTTTTTTTCTTTTAAATCTTTCTTTTGTGTGTTCTCCATAGGTTGACCAGTCTGGTTCTCCATAGGTTGACCGGTTGTGTTCTCCATAGGTTGACTAGTACTCATTAGCTTTACCTGTTCTCCATAGGTTGACCGGTTGTTCTCCATAGGTTTACCAGTCTCCATAGCTTGATCAGTTTGCTGTTTTGTTGATTTGCATTTATCACCGAAATTTTTAGTCTGTCCGGAACGACGAGATATATAAACTTCTGGGAGCCATTGATCATAATATTTATTAAACCCATAATAGTACATTTGACCTATAGGTTCACGGTAGATTATTTTTAGCCTAACGAGATTGTTAAGTGCTTCGATAACGCCAGTTCTGCTGGCTCCAGTAATTTCGCAGAATTGAGAAATTGATATTACGTCATTCTTTTTTTGATATCCATATGTTTTTCGGAAGATTACCATCAATAAAGCAAATTCAAGCGGTGAAAGTCTTGTTTTTGCTAACATCTCCAGAATTTCATTATGAATTCTTGTATAGTTTCCGTTTTCAACCTGGATATCTGATCCCATTGTAAACTCCATTTTTGTGTATGGAAAATATTTGGATATTTTTATCCATCCATTAACTCGCAATTAAATATTTCTAAAAATCATCTTCAAAAAATTCAAGTGTTTTGTCAATATTACGTTTTGTTAATCCGATTTGTTAGCCGAATCGTATCCTAGCAGCCTATCCATCTCTTCTTTAGTGATCCTTGGCTTGTTTCCCAATATCCGGATGACGCTGATCTTGCCATCCTTCCACCAGCGGCGGACTGTCATCGGGTCAACCCGAAGAAGTGCTGCGGCTTCCTTGATCGTATATAGCCGCTTTTGCTCAATGATTTTGTTGTTGTTTTCGTCCATGGTATTCTCCTTATGGTTATTTTATATTTATATTATGACAGCATTTATTAAACTTATGACAAATCTCACGAGTTTTTGATAACATAATCAAGCAGATTTTTCAGCTCCTTATTCTGTGCACGCAGATTTTCGTTGACAGTCAGGACTTCGTTTTCTGCAATAATAAGCTTGCGGATTAGATCAAAAAGTGTTTCGTTTGCTTCTATAAGCGATTTCACCCGCTCCTCAAGTTGTTTTATCGTTTCGCTCTGTGTGACGTATCTTTCTTCTGTCTCGCTCATTTCGGCTCCAGTTTGTGTTAAATAGCATCGATTCATGGTCTCTGCCCGTGATTAATCGATGTTTTATAAATGATCCAGACAGGAAAAAGGAGGAAACCTGTCTGGATCCAAAGAAAGGGAGGAAAAATGAAGATAAATTCATTATATCCCATTTAATCAGCTGAATCAACACTTATCTTCCGATTCAGCAGAATCGTTAGAATCGCATTCAGCTTAAGCGATATAAGATCAGCTTCTTCAGGGCTGAGGTGATTATTTTTCAACTGCTTTATCAGACTGTTCATACGATAAAACAGCTTTTCTGTTTCCATGCTCCCGTAAACACCGTCCTTTTCTGATTCTATTTTCTTAGCCTCGTCAAGCGGCATCGGCTTGAAATCCTTTGGCGGATTGAAATTTTTAAGAAACTTCTCTTCGTTGAAAGCTGCCGTCTTTGCTTCTTTTTGGGGTTGGTCGTTCGGTTCATCGCTCCAGTCCGGCTCCTGTGTTTTCGGCGGGACAGTCTGTTGTTTTACAGGCTGTGAGATAAAATTGCCTTCAATAACTACAGCGTCCGAGATTGATTCTCTCGGCATATCCTCGATATCCTGTGTGAAAAATTCAGATGCGTTGGTTGCAATCAGTGAAGCTCCAACAAATGCCCTTTTTTGTGCCATTTTCTGGATGGTATTCACTTGATCCGCAACGTCATGATTCGGGACCGCATAGATTTTCCCGCCAATTTCGTAGGCTTCGTATTCTCTATCCTTAGCTTTCTTCATGATCTTTCTGGCTGTACCATTTGCAATCGCGTCCCGAAATTGTTTCCAATATTCGGCAGGCTTCCCGTACTTACCTGCTGTTTCGCCTTTTTCAATTGAAAATTTAAACTCTGAAATTGTTCCGTCTTTGTATTCAAGTTTTGATTTGTCTACATATGGAGGAACATCCAGTTCATTCATCCATCGATAACGATACTTTTTCTCCCACGAATTACACGACCCGTCGCAGGAGGCTACAAACTGATCGCCACGGTAAAGATCGCACCGATATTCAAAGTAGAAGAACGGCTCACCACCGTGCTTCTCACCTGTCCAATCCTTTTCAGAATCGACAAGCGTAAATTTCGCAGACAGACCGAAAAAGCTGTTCAGTTTTTCTGCACCAGGTTTCAGAAGCGTTGGTTTTGAAACCCCCGGGATCTCTCCGTAGTCTTGTCCATTGACAAGAATCGTTTTCACAAATCTTTTGAACGCATTATATCGTTCTGCGGCTTCCTCCAGCGTTGCAGCTGGAGCTAAATAAGGAGTATTAATTGTTGCAAGTTCATTTTCCATGATATAACCTTTCTTTAATCAAATCAAGCCCTCATAGTTTCAGAGGGCTTTTTTGTTTATTGATTTAACTCGATTGCCAAATTACGGAGACGTTCACACACCTGTTTAAATTCGGTTTTTTTATCAGCAAGCTGTTTTTCAAGCGTTTGCTGATTTCGGATCATGCTCTCGATCCGATTAATATTTTCTTCAAGATAGCTTAATCTTTCTGCAAGAATTTTCCATTCGTCCGTTTTATTCCTAATCTCAATACTGTCCATTTCGTTCCTCCCAACTGACTTCCTGATAATTGCAGTCCCAATCCTCACGTGCGAGCTCTTCGATATCGAGCTCGCTTTCGTCAAACTCACCGTCTAAAAAATAATTTTCATCCATTTGTTTCTCCTTTATTGTTATAACATTATTATACAGTACGATTACTTATTTGTCAATAGGCAAAATCAAACTTTAATAATGAGTTTTATTATAATTTGGATTAGTATATGGATTAGGCAGAAATTCGATATTTATCTGATATTTTTTATGAATTAGACTTTTTCCTATAAGCGATACATCGATACCCGTCCGGCAGTCTCACAACCCTTGACGTTAGCTGGCCGGATTCAACCATCGCTTTCAATCTCTCCCTGACGTTTTTTGGAGATATCTTCAGTTTTTCGGCAAGCATCGAAACGGTAATCTCGTCTGGTTCGATTTCTGGTATCCCTAACAGTTGTTCTAACTCCAACAGCAATTCATTTTCGGTCATATTTTAATGATCTTCCTTCCGTCAGGTTGTCCCATATAACGAGATTTAGTTAAGTCTAAAATACCATTGTTAATAATTATTCCTCCGATATCTGATCTCACCGTGTTCGATGATACCCGCCAGCCGTACGCCGTTTTTAGTTGCCAAGATGGACACTGGATGACACGGGTATTTTGAAATTTCGCTCCGCTGTCGTCAAATTTGTGTGTATGCCCTCGTAGGATAAAGTTCGGCAACGGCTGTCCCTGCTGTGCATAATCAAGCATAACCTCAGCACCTTCAGAGACTGCACTCGTTGTCCATGGTCTGGTGCCGGATTTTCCATGATGAGCGAGATCAATTAATATCCCATCGATGTTTATGGTGACCGCTTGCTCAATATAGTCTGCGTCCAGCTTTTTGTAAATCTCCAATTCCGTCGCATGATCTTGTCCTGCGTGAAATGGCATGGTGCCGAGGATCCCAATAAACGCATTTGCTTTGTTTCTAATCGGTTCTAAAAGATCAAGTGCAATCTGCACCTGATCCTCTACTTCCTGCATAAGCTGGTTGCTGCCGTGATGATTCCCGTCAATGACATCGCCAAGATGAATAACGATTAGACGTTTACCTTTTTTGCCTTTTCCGCATAGGTGGTAAACATAATCCCAGTAGTCAACCCAGCATCCATATAACCATTCCTGCAGACGATTTGCATAGGTTACTTGTTCTTCAAGGGTGGCACGGTTGTGAATAGTAAACTTTAGCGGACTGAGTGCAGTGCTACTCCCGATGTGGGTGTCTCCGATGACTGCTATGACATATCCAGACAATGTATGTCCTTGTATTATTTATTTTGTATATCTAATAATCGCAATACTTCTTCTCTCAAATTCTCAGGTACGTCATCAATCGTTTTTAGACCTTTCAAAATAAGTGCAGCATAGATTTTTGCCATTCTATCCTCCTAACAGCGATTCGTACAATCCAACTAAAGCCAATTGCAATTCGGTCATCTCTTCTTCTCGTTTCATCTCTGGCGTTTTGTCGATTAGAACGAACCATGTTTGATTATTTTCAACCCGATTTGCCGCAAGGAATTGATCTGTAAGCGTTTGTGTAGTTTCGCCATCGCTTATTTCAATTAATTTCAAATTGTTCTCGAACACAGAACCAGGAATAATGGTATTAGAAATGAAGTTGTTTCCGTTCAGTGTAAGATTTTCTAACACTGTTCCATCGTAAAGTTTGATTGTATACATGATTATTACTCCTATCCGATTATAGAGAAAGCGGGGCGAACGCCACCGGCGCCGGAAGCGCCGTCGCTGCCCGCAACACCGTAGGAGTCGACAAAGGCGAAAGTGGCGGCAGATACAACATCTCTCAGCCAGAAATACTGACGATTAGAAATCATGTGCGGGTTCAGTGCAAACAACGGGTACTGAGATTTGTCCACAGTATAGTTTGCAACAAACGTAGCACCATTCCCCATAGGTGACATTACCTTGCCGCCGTACACAGACTGTTCCGTCATAAGCTCAACCTTGCTGTCGTACCAAGAACAGCCCGAAGGATAACCGTTAGTAACGGCGTTGCAAAGATACTGTCTGTGAGACAGAATATGTGCAGACCCGAAAGCGTTGTTAATCGCCGTCTTTGCGTCAGCAAGACCTTCCGTGTACATCTTCGAGCCAACATAACCGCCCGTAGTAATGTCCGTGTCGTTCATTACATGACTGTACAGGTTGGTGTCCGGGACAATGACCACATGGTGAGTGTTGCAAGCGGTATCACCTGTGGCGAGGTAATAGTCAAACGCCGCAATTCTCCAAACAACGCTGTTGATCGTCCAGTAATCCCCTATATACAAATTTTCGAATGTGCCATTAGATATTGCTTCCCATTGAGCAGTTGTTACGGATGTACCAAGCGAAATACCACGCCAAATCGAGTTGTGTGCGCCGGCATTATCTAATAGTCTTATTTCTGGGTGAACATGTGCAGCATCAGCAACTTTTCCTGAATTTCCTGCAGACGCTGTACCATCAGGTTTAATATTCGATGCCGATGTTTCAAATTGTGGCGTGTTGGTCACGTTTGCATATGCAATTTTTTTGCTATTCGTGCCGTCATGATCATGACCAGTCGATGCGTCAAACGCTGCGGAATTAGCTGCAATTCCGTCTTCGATATGGTTCATCCGATCAGCAGTAAATTCTGATCCGGCCTGTACTTCGGTCGATTTTAGTTCGATGATCACATCATCATTAATAATCGTTCCGCTCGAATTTTTGATTGTAAATAACGCCTGATCAGCGGAAACGCCAGACAGAACTTCATTCTGCCATGTTTGTTTTGTATATGCCATGATTTTACCTCCTAAACATATTTTGTCGTAATAATCCAGAATCACAGACCGCGAACCCGCAAATAGGAACGCGCCCCAGAACAATGCGCTTCGTTCTGAACATCCACTGACGAGTCATTCCTGCGCCTGCCGCTCCAACACCACAAATCGGCCTGCGAACTACTTTTACCATTTCGTGATATTTGACGATTAAATCAATCACTTTTTCCCACGCATTGACGATCTGATAATCCGGCCCACGTTTGTCCGCTCCGTCCTCATAAGCCGCGTTCAGCGTGTAGGCGTTTGCCGCCGCCACATGCGCCGCAGTCTGAACCGTGATGATGTTTTGCACCAGATCGTTGATATCCGCAGCGGTCGGCTTATCTGTGCGTGTTGGCGTGCTCATCGGGATCAGCTCTGGGATCGGGACGCCTCGCAAGGAGAAAACCAGCTCCCGCGCGAAGGATGTGTTGTTTACGATGCGCTCCCAGTCTGTGATGTTGAAGCGTCCCTTGAATGTCTTCTGGATAATGTCCGCCATAGTGCGGTCTGTTATCGGGTCAATATATGCCATTTTTTATATCCTAATTAGGATTATACCCTAACATTTTGGCGTCTGCACTAATCCAACCAGACAATCCGACCGTATTGACATATACACTTTCGGTTATTGTTCCATAGTACCATCCGGATACTTCATTAGTAATCATCATTTTTGTATTTGCGCCAGTTGACGCAACGAAATTTCCGTTTGGATTTGGCGCATCGCGAACAATCCAACCCCCGCTTCTTACTGTCATCTCCCATGGAATATATCCGCCTCCTCCACCGGAACCACTTCCACCAGTACCTCCAACTGCATTATATCTTTCTACTCTCACTTCTGTAGACAATGTGGCATTGTAAAGATTAAAAGTTGAATATGTAACTTGAATCTGAGTAGATTTTAATACGTTATCTACGTACCAATAATAATCTGCTTTCCCTAAATCGTAAATAGGATTCCCATCTCCGTCTGTACCTGATTGATACATATATGATGCTGATAATTCCTGCGCACCAATAACAGGATAGTAAAAAACTTTATATGTAATATCAAACGGTTTATTGAATCCGACAAGCTGAACATATTTTGTATTTTTTAAAACTGCAGACACTTCAACAGTTGTATTTGAAGTTGTATTTGTTAACTGCATCGTTCTTTCGGTAATGTCATACAATTTTGCAACGCCGTTTATTTTTTCTTGGATGTAAAATAGTTGATTATTTGTTCTATTATTTTTTATAACAAAATTCTGTGCTGACGTCCACGGGTAATTAAATGATGCTGGTGTTACTGCCAGATAGCTTGCGTATGATCCACTCTTTACAATCGCCTTTTTAGTCACAGCCGGAAACGTCACAGCGACAGTCGTGTTTTCCGTTGTTGTCGCCAGCGTGAACTTTTTTGTCGAAACTTCGCGGTAATCCGTCACCGTTCCGTTGATGTTGACGCTGATGTAATAATCGTTCGGGCTGTATCCAGACAATAATGTGACCGTAAATTCCTGCGCTGTGTTCCACGGCATCTTGAACTTTGCCGGTGTGACTGTTCCTTTGTCACCGACTGCAATCGCTTTTGTGATCCGCGGGAAGTCCAGAACGACCTCTGTATTTGCCGTTGTGTTGCTCAACGTGAAAACCTGTGTCGTTGTCATGTACAGCGTGCGTACTCCGTCAATCGAAACACCGATTCCGTAATCCTCCAGATACGCACTATCAACTTTCGCGGTGAAATTCTGTGATGCCGCCCATGGAAATTTGAATTTTGCAGGTGTAACCGATCCGCGCTGTCCGACCGTTATCGCTTTCGTGATCTGCGGGAAGTCAATCACAATCGACGTGTTTGCGTTTGAACTGGCCAATACGAATGATGCGCTATCGTCCATGTACAGCGTTCGTACTCCGTTGATTGTTACGCCGATGCCATAATCCCCCTGATAATCAGCAAACAGCGTTGAAACGAAACTTTGCGGGCCTTCACGCGGATATTCAAATTGCGCTGGAATGACGTTTCCTTTGTCTCCAATGGTGATATTCTTTTTCAATATCATGACATTGCCGACAATCACACCCACGCCGGACATATCGCAGACAAAACCGCCTGATAGATCAATTTGCGTCTGCTTCATGATCATGGCAATTTTCCGATCTTTGATCGTGTCTACGTGATAAATATATCCAGGCTTGTAAAAAGTCGGATTGAACGCGCGGAAATTCTGCTCGTAGCGCAGTAAATAATAAAACTCCATCCGCGTCAAAACGGTTTGTACGGTATCCGGGGATATCATCGTTGCACCGGGTACTTTGATTGTGTTCGGTTTTAGTCCGGTCAAGTCAATCTCGCGCGCAGAAACTACCTGATTGTGGCTGAACTCTGTTCCGGTAATCACGACCTCTTTCGTCCCAGTCACCTCGATAATTGCATAATTCGGACCGGACGAAATTAACGTCGCGTTGGTTACGTTTACTTGCGAAAAGTACGCCGGAGTGTCAAAATACAGCGTGTACGTCCCGCCTTGCAAAGTCTCCTTGAAAATCTCCGTAGCCGAAGCGGCTGCAACGTAGGAATGACTTGTCACTTCCAGCCGTGTGGCTGGAGTCGTGTCTTTGATCAGCTGCCCCTCCAAGGCCTTTTGCGATTTGGTAATTATCCCGTCCGGTGCAGCGTTGATGTCTAAAAATTGTTGGTGCATTACATGCACATTGTTTCCGTCAACAATTTCGACAGAACAGCCGGCTGCAAATAATACCTGTTGTAATGCAGTGCGTACGGTTCCAGGCTCGATGTTTCCGCGAAGTTGTATGGATGCAACGTCAGAATCAACCGTTATGGTTCCGATATCCGAGGAAAAACTCAGCACACGATTGACGATTACTACAAATGATTCATTGGTATTCCAAAAATCGCCGTTGTAGGTCGTATCGTCTAACAGCCCGATCAAATCCATTCCTTCGATTTTGATGTGATTATCGGATATATTGGAGCGATTAGTCATGTAATAACGACCGATAAAATCAACGGTCTTTCCGTTGTCGTAAAGCAAATCCATCATCATGCGAGTCTTGAGCTGATTGTATAGACTATCAGGATCGATCAAATCGAACATCGGTTCGGTTGTAACCAATTCGCATTGCATCGTTCCGAATGGCAGCTCATCGCTCAAAGGCGACTGTTCCATAATCACAGATGCGTTCTTGATCTGGCTTGCGCGGAATTCTACCGTATCACCAAACGTGATATCGGTAACGCGAATCCGTCTGTATGGTTTGTTCGTATCGTAAAATGAAAATACGATTGCATTGACGCCCGCAACTTCCTCACTGAATTTGAAGTGAACTTTATTCGGGTAAATCGTTTTTGTTTTCAGCAGCGTTGCCCCGTTATAATACTTGACAATTACGCGCGTGCAATAATCGTAGGTTGGTTCCGACCCGTGGATGATAATTTCGTCCAGGTCACAATCATCGTCCAAATCAATCCGGATCGTTCCCAGTGCTGTGGATGATTTTCCAAGCGAATTGGTAAGGCCGGTGCTCCAATAACCTACATGCGCGTCTGTTGCCGGAAGAAAGTGATAATTTCCATCGAGCAACCAGTAATCATCTTCCCACGTGGCGTATGCGACTTTCAGCGCGCGCCCATCTTGCAGGTCGTCCACGCTGGAAATAGCATCCGCATTGGTAACGCTATACGTTGCGTGTTGGTCGACAGGATCGGGAACCAGATATAACCGCAGAATCGATTCCATGCGTTATGGCGTCCTTGCCGGTGCTTGACCGATGAAATTAACAGTCATACCGCCAAAATAATTGACGTTGTCTTTTTGCCGTCTGAGCGAATCGCTTACTTCTGCGCCAACATATGCGATAAAAGTATAATCTCCGCTTCCGGTCGGAACTACAACGGTATGAAATTCTACCGGCTCCGTGATCTTATCCCAAAATGCGTTATAAACAGCCATATCGCCCAAATATCCAATTTCAAGCGTATAATTGTAATATACGCCGATCAATTGCCGATGAAGGATGCCGTCTTCTGTCCGTTCCGCTGTCTTATCCAGGAATGATGCGGTGCGTTTCAGTCCTGTTACTGCCAAATTGTAGGTAATTCCGTCTACAGATATCATGTTGTCGCCCTTGTAATTAAACTTTTTCCAACGCGTTTATCCTCTTTTTGAATCTCTGGCCGCAGAACCCTGATCAATTCTCCCATCGTCCCGCCAAACTGAACCGTGATGTTCTGCCCGCCGCTGATTCCTTCTGTTTCCTCGCGTACAATCTGCCGTATTAGATTTTCAGGTGCTTCAATGTTTCGCCCGCTCTTCTGGTCTCCCAGAACCGCAGCGAATGCAGCGTTAGGCGGTATTACCGCTCCGGTGGCCAGCAATGGGATTTGATAAGGGACGACTTGAGGAATATAGAGCCCCCATTCTTTCCCGCCAAGAAGAGGAACCCAATCAGGAATTTTTATATTGATGCTATTTATTTTGTCAATGACGAAATTCAGCCCTCCCGCAACGGCATTGATCATTCCGTTTACGAATCCAATAATCGCATTGATTGCGTTCCTCCCGAAATCCTTAACTCCTGTCAGAATACTGTCCCATTTATCTTTGATCCAGTCTCCAGCATCCCCGAAAGCGTTTTTGATCGGATCTGTAACAGTTGTTCTAATCCAGTTCGCTGAACTACTCCACGCGCCCTTTATACCTATCCAAGCGTTCACAGCAAATTGTTTTATATTCTCCCATGCTTGCTTGAACAAATTGATTATTGGATCGGTTACATTAGTTTGTATCCACTCTGCAGATTTGTTCCATGCGCCTTTGATATTCTCCCATGTATCAACCGCAACTTTTTGCACTTTATCCCAGTTCTGAGCCAGTAAACCAATTGCGGATAACAATAACGTTATGATTCCGATGACCAGCGCAACAGGATTCGTAATCATGAGAAATGCGACTGCGACAATTCCTAAAACAGTCGCAAAAGCGCGGAACTCTTCTGGATATTTATCAATCCATTCTGCAATTTTATTCAGAGCCATTGCTAACAATTCAATCACGACAATAACACCATCACGAATTGATTCTGCAAATGTTTTCCAACCTTCACTTTCGAATAATGGTTTCAATGCGCGACCGATTGCCCCGCCAAGATTGCTAAAAGCATCGCGTAATTTCGCCAAAGGCTCAGCCAAAGGCTCAAAAAACCGTTTCAAGGATTCCTTGAACGCTTCTACTTTTGCGCGTAACCGTTCTAACGACGCGTCCGCTGCTGATGTATCGATTGCCGGTAATTTAATTGGTGTGTCGGAAATCACCGGAGTTATAATTCCACTATCGCCTGAGCCAGCACCTTCATCCTTTTGCTGTAACACGTTCAATTGATCGAATGATGCCAGCGCGCCTTTTGCCGCTTTTTGCGCTTTTTCAGTATTTTTCGCCAATTCATCCTGTGCATCCGCTGCTCTCTGAGTTGTGGACGCAACACCGCCCATGCTTTGTTCATACGCAGCAACCGTTGCAGATGGATCATATCCAAACAATACCTGCATAATCACAGCAATACGATTAAAAAACCGTGTTAGCGCGGTAACAGCCGCGTTGATTGCCGGAAGTATCGCGTTGATGATTGGAATCACAGAATTGCCAACAGCAACTTTCAAATTTGTAAATCCTGCGGATAACTGCGATAATTTACCGGCGTATGTATTCAGATATTCGGCTGCAGCCCCTGCGAAAACGCCACCTTCAGCCATAAATCCGTTGAATTCGGCTTGTCGTTTCTGTGCCAGCGTCAGCCTGTTGGCAGTCGTCCCGATACTTGCCGCGTATTCATCCCACATTTTTGCAACGTTCTTTTGGATACCGACCGAATCAGTCAGCATACTGTTTTCCATTCGCAAACCTTGCGTTGTTTTGACGATTGCTTCGCCAATGGAAAACGCTGATTGCCGATTATATACAGCGGAATCCTTCATGATGCCCATCATGGCTTCGATCTGTGATGTATCGTATCCACGCGATACCATGTTCTTGTATGCTTCAATGGCGTCTGTAGCGGGAACCAGTCCATCTGAAATATAGTTGTCGATAAAACTTTTAGCCTGCTGAAAATCGCGCCCGTTCGCCTTTGTGACAAATCCTAAACCGGATAGCGCAGTTGATAGGGATCGTGCAGCTTTTTCTCCAGCCTTCAGGAATTGAAAACCGGCTGCAATGCCGATCGTAACCCCTAACGCGGCAGTAAGTTTTCCTAAACTTCCGACCATAGACTTCAACCCGTTATTAAATCCGGTGGTGTTCAGACTGGTATCAATTTGGATACTTCCGTCATAACTCATTTCGAACCCTCCAGCAAGCGCATAAATTCATCCGTCAACGCTTGTTTTCGCTCATCCTCTTTGATCTGCTCCCATGTTCGTGTATCAGGTTCAGGAACGATGAACGCATCGCCCATTTCAGCGGCAATCATTCGTTCGTCTGCGGTTGCTTTCCCTTCTTTGACACGTTTTCGCAAACTGACCAGATTCGAAAAGGTGGTATCCGCGCCCAAGTCCATGAACAACGCAAGGAATTGCCACCAGTGCAGTTTTGCCGTTTGCAGGTCGATTCCGTGCGTCTGCCGGAACGCCGCATAAATCAGGTTCGCATCTTTTGAGAATGAATATAACCGCATCGGCGGAGTGCTTTCTACTTCTTCGGAAATAGGTTCACCGCCATCCAGGAATTTTAGGGCTTGCCTCAGAGACTCTTCCGTATTGTCTGGAACAACTGGAAATAGTCGCCGAATCATCAGGTAATTCTTTTCGTACGTTGTCAAATCGTCATCCTCAAAGTCCTGAATGATCCGAATTGCAGTCCTAAAATCAGTGTCCAAATCGTAAAGTTTTCCGTCGATCATTACTTGATCTGGAAGCTCATCGATCAGGATATTCACGTCATGACCTTCCCTGATTTTTTATTCAATCGTTTTGTTACTCGTTCCTGTGATTCCTGCGTAAAGAACGAAAAGACGTATTGCATAAACAATGCAAAATCATCAAACGTAAACGTATCCCCGAACACTTTTTTCGCTGTGCCTTTGCCGAAAACGATATCCAGTTGTTCACACACCCAATCGGCTGTTTCGCGCATCAGCGTGGCTGATTTCGCCAAATTGATCGGAATACCATTCTCGTCTTTTTCTTCAAGATTTGCTTCTTCTTTCGCCCGCTTTTCGAATTCTTTTTGCTTCGTATCGGCATCTTGCCAAAACAGGGTTACACGCTCGCAAAGGCGTACATCATGCGGATTGAAAGAGATGATCCTATTCGGATCATCGCATATACAAAATGTGACTGTATCTTTCCCGAGACTTAGTGACTGCAAAGATACCTCCTAAAATTAGGTCGCTTTGGTGAATGTTGAAGTGCTCGGTTTGAAAGTCCCGTAGGTTGGATCACCACGAAACAGCAGCGTAACGCTCATTTTCGCGGCTGTTACTGCTTCATTACCGATGTTCTGCGGGCTGATACTGACTGCTTGTGTCATGGCGGGATAAGCTCCATCTTCGGGTGTTTCCGCGGTTCTGACGGTCAAAAGCGTAGAATAGGAATCTCCTAATACTTTTTGATTCCAAATCTTTGAGAAAATATAATCTGATACGGCATCACCTTTTTTAATGGTAAATTCCAGAGACATTTCTGGTGATACGCTTTCGACCTCTTTTGTTTTTGCGGTATCCGCAATATAACCTTCTTCTAAGACGGTCGGGTTATAGTTGATTTGTGCAGCGGTTACGCCCAGATTGATCGGTGACCATGTCGGCGTTGACGTGGATGATGTGTCCAAAAAGTGTTTCAAATCACTTCGTTTTAGTGTTACTGGTGTTGATGCCATGCTTTACTCCTTATCGTAATTCAACTTTTCATAAATTAATGTACATGGAACTTCATAAATCGAAGTCCCTGATTCGCCTTGCTCAATCAAATAACCGTTCGATTGAGCCTCGACTTTTATTGCTGTCTTTCCGGTTGGAAGTGTCGGGAATGTCCCAGATTCGTTATTATCTTCCAGCCATGCTGAGAATTCCTCAAAGAATCCTTGTGTCTCCAATAGCGCGTAATCATCCGTATTGCTTGCATTGACCCGCAGCGCGAATGGATATTCATAAATTCCACCAGAAACGATATATTTCTCGATTAGTTTTTCGCCAGGGAGCGGGAATATGCCATATTGGATCGGATCGGATGACATATAGTTGATGCTCACCTCCCCGCTATCCGCGTCCAGATAAGAACAATCATTGATGTAGGTTCTCAGTGCTTCTATGATCGTGTCGCTCATTTTACGCTCGGTCTCCATGTGACTTTGCCACCTGCTATTCTGCCAGCACCGCGAATGATGCTCTGTTTATGCACTACCATGGCTCTGTCGAACCAACGGGAACCGCCCCACGGATTAATACTTTTTGTCGTCTTCCGATTGTCCAGATAATATTGCCTGTGCGCATATGGAGCAACCCATTTCACAGTGCCTGATCCGATATCCGTCCCTAAAACGCCAGAAGCTATCAATGCGCCTGTATCTTTCGGGATGTATGGGTCACATAAACGTAATACTTGCGTGTCTACATATTTCTGTGCAGCGGAATAACGCCCTTGCCACTTCGGACGGAATCCGGTATTCCACGTCAATTTTGCCGTTAATTTCCCGTTCGCTGTCTTGATGTTGATGATCTTCCCGCGCGGTGTTTCAATAACAGGTTTCGTCATTATTTCGCTCCGATCTGCCAGTGTTGCAAGTCCGGTGATCCATAATCCTGCGTATCAACACTGGTAATTTGCAAAACGTCATCATACGTCGCTTTCAGATTCGATATCGTAAACGTCGAGCTGATTGTGTCAGTCACAATGCCCTTTACGATATAATCACCAGTCTGTAACGTCCACCATTTTCCTGTTTTGGTCGCCAGTGCTTGCCAGCTTTTCGGTTTCTGATATCCATCATCCACGTAAAACGGGATATAAATGGTTGCCTGATCTGCAGCAGTAAGGCCAGATTTAATGACATTAACACCCTTGCGGTTCTCCCAGAACACACCATGCAATTCAGTCCTCTGATATGTTTCACCGGAAACTTTATTGTATAGCGTTATATCGCAGTTCGTCCGCATGTTACGCCCACCTGCACAATAGCCCAGTGTTTCCCAAATACAGCTCGATCGTTTCCTGTGTTATCTCGTCATACGATTTCGTCATTTTTGACTTTTCGTTGTAGGTCACCGAATGACTCCCAACACGTTCACTGGTAATGCCGTCTTGCGCTGTCTCAAATCCTTTCAGATCATCCGCAACGGCACAGGTCGCCATCTGTATCGCTGTCACCGTTTCGGCTGGATCATCAGCAGCAATCACACTTGCCGCCCGTCCAAATGTTGCCTGATCAATGGCGGCAGATGCGCGGATTGCCAGATTTGCAAATTCCGTTGAAGCAATTGTGCTGCCGTGAAACGTGCCAGTGTAATATGTATAATCCGCATAACTCGCCATTGATCAGCCCTTTTTAGTACACAATCCAGTTGATGACATCAGCGGCCGTGACGTCAAAATCAGCGCTGTTATCCTGAATCTTCAGAACGCCAGCCGCAATACTGATTTTCGCTTTGGCGGTAACGTCTGCCCCGCCGCGTAAGATAGTTACCACGAAGCCGACTGCTTCAGGTTTGCCCGTTGCAATTTCAACTTTTCCAGCTGATGCGTCAGTCGCGGTTGCTGTGTATGTTCCGCCGACTGGAATCTTTGCAATCCAGTCAGAACCGTTGATTAATCCAGCCATGTTTTACGCTCCTTCCATCCAGATGATATAACCGTCTATCTTGCCAGCGGTCAGCGCAGCAGTTCCAACAGTAACGGTAATAGCTTTTTCTGAAGCCAGTTTGATCGGTGCGGCAATTACAGCCGCCATGGGCAATTGTGCTGCCAGCATCAAACTTGCTTTTCCGGTTGCCGTCAGAAGATCGTTTGCGTTCACCAGGTGGATCGCAACGGTCGCATCTCCTTCGGAAGTGACGGCTGCAATAACATCCACGAACCCCTGAATGACGATTGCTTTATCGGGAATTGTTACTGCCAGCGGATGTGCTCCAACGGTTTTGTTGCTCTTTGGTGTGCTTGCTGCGTCATTCGCAGCAGTGTCAAACGTAAATTTGGTAATGTGCAACCCAGGAAGTGACGCTAATGAATCAAAATTATCGTTAACATCCTTTAGCCAGCCGCTTATTTGAATAGGTTTCAAATCTGCCATAATTCATCCTTTCATAAGGCGGGATTATTCGTCCCGCCTCATTATCATTCATTAACTTAGCTTGCAGCGATGTGACTATAAATGCCTTTGACCTTGTTAGCATACACAAACGCATCATGATACAAACGGTATTGGATTAACCAAGCGTCAGCGGTCTGGTTGTCTTCCGGAGCGAATACCTTCAGATCGGATAATTTTGTTACCTGCAAAACGGATGACGGATGCATCAGCAGAAAATTAATATTTTTTCCGGTGTTTACAGTTTTTGCAAAACCACCCGCGCCAGCATTTGCGCCAGCATCCAAGGTAATGCCCTTGTAAAATCTACCCTGCGGTACAGGGATGATTCTTACATTGTCCAGTTCGAATATCCGGCGGTCTGCCGAAGTCTGCGCGCCAAGCGTGCGGGTGAGTGATCCCTTCAAATAGTTGTAACATTGTGTTTCGATGAAACACACACGACCTTCGGCCGGAACTTCATCGGAATCTAATTGCGCCATGGCAGCATCGAAAGCAGCCAGCACTTTAGAACCGTTGTCCAACGCCGCAGGGGTTCCAACTTCGGTAATGCCTGTCCATGAAGCGTATTTGCTGAATCTGTACGCGTCCACTTCAGGAGCGACCTGCGTGCGAATAAATTCGCCAGCCAATTCACCAAATGCTTCGCCTAATGATTCTTCATCGTCCATTTTGTCAATGGAAAACGCACGCCCGCGCTCTTCTGACAACGTCAATGTTTCCCATTGCCCAGTAACCGTTCCAGCAGGATAACCAGTCGCTCGGTCATAATCGCCAAGGCCAACCGTAGAGATTTTGAATACATTAACGGCGGCTGCACCACCAAAATTGACTGGTTTGGTTTTTGCGTCCATAAACGCGGTCAAACTTGCATTCTTATATACTTCATCCAATATTGGCTGATATTTTGCTGCCAATGCAATAGACATAATATTTTATCCTTTCATTTCAATCCTGCGCCCCTCCGAACCGCTGCTATAAAATTAGCGTCTTGATCCGTTGTGCTCGGATTGTGCTTTGTTCCGGCGACTGTTTCGGTTGCCGGCTCAGTAAATTTTTTATTCTCGGCAAGAAAACTGTCCAAGTTTTCCTTGAAGTCGCCTTCCATTCGTGATACTTTGAAAATCACGAATTCGACATCGTCAGCCTTCACGCCAGCCTTGATCACAGCATTTTCGCGTTCCAGCTCAATTGTTCTGGATTGCAACGCTTGATATTCCTTCTCGCGCTCTGCTGCCTTCTCGGCTTCGGTCTGCTGTGCTTTTTTCCATTCTTTGTAGGCTTTCAAGTCGGCTTCATCAGGGAGGTTCTTGCGCTCACGTGCAATCCTCTCAGAGATGATTCTGTCAAGTTCAGCCTGCGTGAATGTTTTTTCCTGCTCTGCCGCAGTAGATTTTTCAATGTCCGCACTTAGCGTTTTATCCTGCTCTTCAGCAGTTGATTTGATTTCGTCTGTCATGATATTCCTCTATCCGTTTTCTGCCCGTCGGCTTGTAATTCGATGTATATGACAATTATACATCTTTTTTTATCGCAAAGCAACCAGGCAACCGGCCTTTTTAGGGTCTCGATTGATTTATTTATTCAATTTATACTAAAACTATACCATGTTTAGAACAAATATTCAAGTTATTCCGAAGGTTTTATCTTTTTTGCTTCTTCTTCCGTGATAAACATTGCTTCATGTATTCGTTTTGATATTGTTTCAATTAGCTTTTTTGCTTCTTCTTCCTTACCTTCGGCAATTAGCCTGTGTATCTCTGCGTAATCTTCTTCTGTATAGTCTATAGAATCATCCATTTTTACATATTTATTAGCTTCCATACGGGATCCTTTTATACTTCCATAATCCGTTACTTAATTCTGCCAACCTCTCCAATGCCTTACTATTCCAGTCATCTGGGGACATGAGATTAGGATCATATGCTTTTTGTGTATCTAATATAGCATTGACCCACATATTATTGAATTCATTAAGCCCTATAGTATTCGTTTCATCAAAAGCCTGGTATCCCATGCTATATGTATAATTTTTCCCAGCTGCCCTAATCTCTTTTAGTTTAGCATAAGCCAGCATATCAAGGTCTTGTTTTGAAAAAGGGGATCCAGATGGGTGATTATGTGTCAGGATATTTCCTTTCATTTTCGCCACTTCTCCGTCCGTAAAAAATACGGAATGTTTATTCCCATCTTTCATTAATATAAGTATACCATCTGGAGAATAAAGGCCAGCCGATTCATAACTTTGATGAACTACACTTTTTTCAAAATCCAGTACGCTTTTTGGCGTTCCTGTAACATTCTTCGACGTGTCAACTTTTGGCGGTGTAATTTTCTGTGCTTTCCGTTCAATCGCCTTTACCGGCTTGAACCCGCTCACGCTCATTCTTTCCGACTTATAAGGCAATCCGAATGTCTTGCAAACATCTTGATATTTATGTTTCAACTGGTTGATTCGCCCTTGTTCAATTCTCCGCAATCGATCATCTCCAGCAGCGGCAGCAATATTCGCTCGATCTTTCGAATAGCGAATAGCCGTCTCAATCTTGCGCTGAATTTGTGTCGCTTCATAGCGTGTATATTCTGCCCCTTCAAACGTCAATTTTTCGCTGGAAAGATTCTCCAGATTGCTCAATTCTTCTTCGGTATATGCAGGCTCCGAAACACCCATGATAATCGGATACGCAATATGTCGGCAATTGTATTGCCCGATTTGCCGTCTCAGCGTGCTTTGAATCTTGTCGTATTCAGCGTTTGAATATTGTCTGCCTTGATAGGGTAAGTGATCCATGGCACAAGTGGCGTGCGCGGAAAGCTCAACTCCATCGGCTCCGAATTCTTTACCAGCCAGTTGTAATACACCCTGCGCAACATCACGCAGCGTGTCAAGAATGTTCTGCCGTACCGCGGAATCAAGCCTTCTGGATGATCCAGACGCATAATCAACCACGCGCAAGCCTGAATCTGCCAGTTCCGTCAGTGTGGATCGCATGGCCGAATTAACATCAGTCACGCCCATCGATAATTCTGTCACAGCCTGATCAATCGTATCCTGATAGGTCTCTTTCAGCCCTCTGTAAATCGTCTTGCCTTCAAGATCAACTTTTCGGAATCCAATGACAGAAGTATTCGAATAATTTGAAAAGGTGCCGTGTGTCAGGTCTTGAAGTGATTTTATGTACTGCTGCAATACTCCATTTTCTTCGAATGGAATTTGCTTGATTCCGGCCGCTTTGTAAAACATCGAAGTGTCAAGGTAACTATCTTTCGCAACGGATTTGATTAACGCTCGGACCTCTGCTTCTGCTCTGGTAGATTCCCGTGCAAGTTCCGCAATAATCTTGTCTGAATCAGTCCCGAAATTGTATAGCTGGACAATTTTGTGAAGATCACTCTGCCGTAATCCTTTTATGTCCGCAATCTTTTTACCGATCTTCTGCAGGACATTGGTATTGACGCGCTCGAAGCGTTTGGCAATCTTGTCGGCAATTGCATCAATCGCCAGATCGTCAATCATTGTCCTTATCCTCGCCGATCAGTTGCGTTGTGGTCGGTTCGTTCTGCCGGATTTCTGCCAGCTTTTGTGCTGATTCTTCCGGCGTTTCATCTGAAAACAGGAATTGCCGCAACTCCACATCTGACACAATGCCGGCCGCTTTTCCTTCAAGCATCTGCAGTAATGTAGGTTCGATCATGGCTTTTGCTTCTTCTTCCGTTTCCCCGAAAAAGTGCATCCGATATTCTGCTACCGAACGGATGCCCATGGATACTTCAGTCTGCCATCGTTTACGCTCGCTGTCCTGATCAATAATATAAGAATCATCCGCAATAATAGTTATCTTCGTGTCGGGGTCTACAGGTGCGCCCAGTACGTTTTTACCAATCCACAACACGGCTTTCGTTATCTGTTTCAACGCCTTCTCAACGCTGATCATTTCTTTAGCCGCGTTCTGAACCAGGTCCTGTTTCGACCCTGTGTACTCCGTTGCCGTCTGGATCGTGCCTGCTTCAAATTGATAATGCCGTAAGCCCAGCCCGATGGCATATGAAAACTGGTCTAACAATTTCTGCAGCGCCAGACTGTTTTCTTCCACTCGCAACGATGGGTTATATTCCTTGATTAACTGATCGTCCTTGAACCGGTCGCCTGCAAACATGAATAACTGTGCTCCGGCTCGCTGTGGCGGTATTACGTTCCCAGAATCATCTCTGTCCATCAGGGAAGTATTCATAAATACCATTTTCCGCCCCAGAATAAAATCGGTGATGTAATTGTCGAAAACGGTATCCAGTCCCTTCAAGATGTCTTCGTTTCCAGAAATGATGGAAACTCCAAACGGTGAATCATAGTCGAATATGTTTATGCCACTTTTTCGAACCACGCTGAACCATGGCACGGGCGAACCAGTATGAATAACGATTGGATCTCCGAACAGCTGTCCTTGATCATCAATCGTAAACGCTGTGATCATATACAGCCCGTTTTCCAGCGTGTGCATACTGACCTGCTGGAATACCTTCCCGCGTTCTTCCCTGTCGGAAACAAACGCTGCTTCGCGTAGAATGCCATTGTCATGGCTGATCGGGATAATCTGGTCAGCGCAAAGGTAATTCATGCCGATTCCAGCTCCACGAATCAACGTTCGCGATTCTTCGGCGACCTCCATATTCTTCACATATGCCTCAAACGCTGCTGTTCCAGCCCATCGGGACATGGCTATCAACTCGTTTGCATTGCGCCAAAAGTCAGATTCTCCCAACACGCCGGAAATTAAATCATCGCCCAGCAGCCAGCGCGCGGACGCATTGTCTTCTATTTCGATATGTGTTTTCTCGTTCAGCAGGATCGAAGCCCAGTCCTCCGAACCGCGAAGCAGCATATTCGTTTTATGGCGGTGTAGTTTGGTGTATTTTTTCTCGCTCAAATCGACCAGTTGTTCGTATTCGTGAAAGCCCTTGACGTTGCCTTCCAGCCATGCCCGCCATTCTTCGATTTTCGCATACATCGGGCTTACTTTGGCAGTAATCCCAAACTCTTTACTGATAATATCAATTACCTGTTGCTGATTCATAATCTCACCCCTATATCGTCTATCCATGCCTCCCACGAATACTCGAACGCATCCGCGATATCGTTGATATCTGGATTTTCGTCTAATCGCTGGTCGGTGTGTTTTTCGTCCCACGTCTGGTTTTGTAACGAGAATACCAGTTTCGTACATTTACGCCTGATCTTAAGTAATCCGAGATTCAGCATTTTTTCTTGTGCATAAATCCGCGTGTTGATTTTTTCTTTAGCCGCCATAACAGCGGAAATTGGAATGTTCGCTTTACGTAATGCGATATTCAACCCGTTGATGATCGTTTCAGGATGATCACAAAATGCATAGCTCAGACGGATATCAGGAAATTCTTTATGCACCTGCTGCACAAAGTCGATGAATTCACGCTCGATCTTGTCGGGGCTGATACCCTTCGAATTCAGTTTTCGTTCATCCAACGCTATAATTCCAGCCCCACGCCGTAAAATACCAGTCGCAACAAACACAGTGTGCGAAGTGGATTCGCCAAAATCCACGCCAAAGGTAATATATGCAATCTGCTTTATTGTGTCGTAATCCAGATTATCGTCAATCAACCAGCCTTCAGAATCATCAGCAAACTGTCGGAAGATAACGCCTTCAGCCCGTACCCACTGGCCAAGAACATAGCGCTGATAAAAAACGCCCGAGTACATGCGCTTGGCCTTCTCAATCTCAACCTCGCCCATAATCGGGTTATCGTCCATGAGGAAGTGCAGGTATTTAACCTCCGGCCGGGGCGTTTTTAGGTACATTTGATAAAACCAGTGGTTCGGGCTTTCCGGGTTGCAGTTGAACCAAAGCTTGGCATCTGCGAAGGTCAACGTTCTGGCCGTGGCCTGATCCACGAAGGACTGTGGTTGCAGTGCCACCTCGTCAAAGAATGCCCCGGCAGCGGTCAAGCCTTGAATGAGCTGATACGAGCCTTCGTCTTTTCCCCCGAACACGTAGAAGTAATTTTCCTTGCCCCCGCAAGTGGCGACCAGTATCCGGTCAGCCCGTTTGTAATGCAAGCGATAAGGCAGTCCTTCAACGTCCTGAAGGGGCCGGATGATATTGCGCTCGGTGGACGTGACCGTCTTTCCAGCGATAATAAAGTTCGTACGGTCAAAATGCTCCATTGCCCAAATCAGGTAAGCCACAATCATGCTCATGGTCTTTCCGGACCTCACCGACCCATCAGCGACCAGCACCTCTTCCGGCGCAAAGATGAACTTGAGCACCTCGCCCTGCTTCGGGCTGAACTCACTGATCCGCACGGCTCAGCTCCTTGATGGCAGAGACCAGGTCGGCGTGGGCAAGAGCACCACTCCCATCCGCCCCCGTCACCTCTTGCCGCTCCACGTACCCGCGCGATTTTCCTTTTGTGGATAGCTGGTATTTGATTGCCCACGGTTCTGCCTTAATTACAGCATCCCGCAGTTTCAACACAGCAATATCAGACACTTCCTCGTCGTAATATTCTTTCAATTCGGCAATGTCGGGATACTTGGCAATATAGTCATAAATGGCAGTATGCGAGCATTCCAAGCTCTTTGCCGCCAGATATACCGCGCCCTTCGTTTTATTGAGCGCATCAATGACTATCTGCTTAGTCAATCGCCTATGTCCCATGTAAAGTTAGTAAACTCCGTGCAGTATCGCGCGCTGTCAAATATTGCTTTCCTAATGAGAATTCGACTTCTGGACTGCCACCGTTGTATAACTACTTATCGTCTTTCACGCGGCATTAATGCTTCGCGCGAAAGACGTTGCCTTAATTGTGTGATTTCCGATTCTCTTGAACCGCCAGGACCAAAAGTTCTTCGCCATTCTGAGAATCCCATTTCCCACGGCTTTTTTGCGCTGCCGCTTCCACCACCGCGCCCGCCACTTCCAGAACTCTTAGCCATTGTTACCCCTCCTCTATAATTTCCTTAAAGGTGCTTGCTTTCTCGCGCCAATATGACTGTGTGCTTTTGCTTGTTTTTCCAGCGAGTGCGGATTTGAACTCCTGGAACTGTGGGGCTGATAATCTGTTTTTTGCATAACTAATTACACCAGAGCCAAATCCACCTCTACCACCCCCGCCGCTACTCTTTGCCATTTCGTTTACCTCCTGCGTCTTGTGTTTGTTGGTCTGGATACCAAATCCAGCCGCGTTCCATTGCCAACTCTTCAGCCTTTTTGCCCCCGCCGTAGCACACGAATAAGATTGTGCCGCCCCCAGCGTGCTTGACCGCTTGCTCGTACTCGATGACCGTCTCGTCAAGCCGTGCTGAATAGGCGCGCGTGCAATACGACTTCCAACCTTCGGGCACGCCGATAAAACGCAAATCATCGTGTCGGTGTGCGATGTTCAAGTCAACGATGACGCGAATACCTATCGACTGGAACCAGCGTGCCAGCCAACGTTTCCTGAACATCTGCCAGATTGCGACCGCTTTTGGCATGTCGGTGTAGACGCTGAAGTTTGGCTCAACGACCGCATAACACGCCGAATTAGCCACGTCAACTGGGTCACGCCATACTTGCTCAAAGCGGTTATCATCGACGTAAAAGTGGTACGTGCCAGTCATCTTGTTCTTGCGAGCCATCGTGCCCCACCCGGCGAAAGGTGCTTCAAGGTGGTCTGCTTGCATGTTCAAGTCAAGCATCGGAATGCCGTAGAGATTGTCACTTCCCCAAACAGCGTCGGGCACGCGCTTGACTAAATCCTCGTCTGGAATCGGCTCGTCTTTTGGCTCTTCTTCTTCAGGCTGCCAGAGGTCAAGCTCCAGGTCTCGCTTGTCAAAGCCCCATTCAAGCAACTCGTCAAGCTCAAACTCGTTTGCCAGCGTGTCGAAGTCCCATGAGCCGGTATTCTTGTTCAGGCGGATGTTCAGCTCTTCGACTTCTTTTTCATCCAGTTCATGGTCAGGTACCCAGCACTCGACACTATCGATTTTGTCAGCACGGAGAACATTCAGCCGTTGATGCCCGCCGATGATCGTATTCCGTGAATCAGCGTTGATAATCGGTTTGTCGATCATCCCGAATTTGTCAATCGATTTTTTCAACTGGTTGAATTGTTTTTCCGTCAGTTGGCGCGGATTTTTGTAATAATCGGTCAGGTCACTGATCTTGTAAGTTTTCAAACTCCATTTGATTTTGCTCATTCAATATCCTCAATTTTATTGTCCTGATAATACTGGACTAACTCTGGCTTTCCGCCGGTAACATCCACCCACCGCTGGATCGCAACCGCGCAATAAGCCGGCGATATTTCAACCGCCCGACACTTGCGCCCCAACCGCTCGCAAGCGATGAGAGTCGTGCCGGAGCCGAGAAAGGGGTCGTAGATAATCTCGCCATCTTCTGTAAGTAACTCAGTTAGTTTTTCGTAGACGCCAATTTGTTTTGGCACTGGATGTCCCGGGGGAGCGCTGTTTGGCACAATCGGGACGACAATTACATCTGACCCTTTTGGTTTGCGTACTTTGCCATAAAACAAAATAGGCTCCCAATTTCCAATACCAAACGGACTTCCTAACATCGCGTTTTGCTTGTACCAACACAGCATCCATTTCCACGGTTCTATACTTGCCCACATAACCACGTTATGCAGTCCACAAGAAAAAGCGATGTTTGACGTATATTCTTTTGCAACACTAAACCAGTTTCTACTCCACAGTTCATAGTCAGAGCGGTTATCATTTGTTTCACCCGTGTAAGACCTGCCAACGTTATAAGGCGGGTCAGTCAAACAGATTTCAATTTTGTCTTGCCCCATCACCCGCTCAACCACCGCCTTGTCCGTGCAATCGCCGCAAATCAGCCGATGCTCGCCAAGTTGCCACAGTTGCCCTGTTTGAACTTGCCATTTTTCTCTGAGCTCCTCAGCTTTGTCAATCTGCGGTTCTACATCATCCGGCATATCTTCTTCAGGATATAATCCAAGCTCCATCTCAGTGAAGCCCCAATCCATGAGATCGCCAACCTCAAAGTTGTTCGCCAAGGTATCGAAGTCCCAGTCGCCTGTGTTTTTGTTAAGCCGGATGTTCAGCTCTTCGACTTCTTTTTCGTCAAGTTCACGTGACGGATACCAGCACTCCACCGATTTCTGATTCTCGGATCGCAACACCCGCAATCGCTGATGCCCGCCAATCACGGTGTTTTTCTCATCCGCGTTAATGATCGGTTTGTCTATAAGACCGAATTTATCAAGCGATTTTTTCAATTGCTCAAATTGCTGTTTTGTCAAGCTACGAGGATTTTTCGAATAATCCGTTAGCTCGTCAATCTGAAATGTTTTCAAGGACCAGGTTATCTCGTTCATTCGACCTTCTCTATCAGATCCGATATCCCGTCATTTTCTGCGACGTACACCGGATAATAACATAATCGCCAGTTTCGCCCGTCTGCCGGTTTTATCGTATCGGTTGAAAGCAGGACATCACCCCGCTTTGCTCTGGTCAGGACGGTTGACGTAATCCCTGGCGAGTTCCGGATAGCAACGTAATCAGCAATTACCCTAACACGCCCGAATGACACAGCTCCAACCGGTTCAGGATTCTGATTCTGTGACGAATCTTTCATGAATATTGATGGATCAATAGCGGACTTATAGTCGTTGCAAACAGTACGATATTCGAAATGCAAATGCGGTCCCGTCGAATTTCCGGTATTGCCAGAATACCCGATGATCTCCCCAGCTTTCACTTTCTGCCCTACTTGAACAGACCAATTCCGAAGATGCGCATAAACCGTGCCATCATTCCAAAGATGACGAATAATAATAACATTCCCGTATCCGGTGCTATCAACTCCAGCTTTCTCAACAATTCCGTCAGCGGCTGCCAGCACGGGCGTGCCTAATGGCAAAGCATAGTCGATCCCTTTGTGACCTTTCGGATCAGTAAAGGTGTCACCAAAATGCTGCGTAACGGGGTAATTTCCATTAAATGGCTTAATCAGTTGCATCTGCACATCCTCCGCTACAAATATTGTATTTTTTCAGCAATACTTCCATCTCATTTACGCGGTTTTCAAGAGCTTTGATTTTAGCATCTTGCTCTTTGATCTTGATATCTTGCTCCTTGATCTTGGCATCTTGCTCCTTGATCTTGGCATCTTGATCTTTCATCGTATTTTGATCTTGCTTTATTTGCTTATCCCGAGAATAAATTTCTTCTTTCATTGTGTCAAGCTGAAGCCTAAGCTCCCGCTTTTCGGCAGCGGCGGTAACTACAGAATCTTCTGCCGCTTTGATCTGTGCGCGGAGTTTATCGTTTGAATCTCGTTCTACCTGAAGTTCTTGTCTCAACTCGTCGACCCTTCTGCGCAGGTCTTCCAATTCAACTTTGGTTGCGCTATTTTCAGCACTAATTTTTGACGTGATTAATGCCGCTATACTTCCGACTAGCGCAACTAACCCTGTCACTATTGCAGTTATGGCTTCAGGAGACATTAGAACATCTCTTCCGGATTAACTTCTTCCTGAGGTGGCAAGTCATGCACTACGCAAGGATAATAGATGCAATCATCCTGTTCTATCGGCTCGCCCTGCATAACGTATTGCTTTTCCTGATCTAATTCAGGAACCGGTGCGTAAATTATTGGTTTATCTGTCATTTAATCTCCATTTCTACTCAAGAGCTTTTTTAACAAGACGCCCGCCCACATTAACGTACGAATCCCACGACTCACCATTCAGAAGCCAGTAAGACAGCCCCGCATCCGACCCGTTACGCCAGCTCCCCCCAAGAAGGGCAACTCTTTGCCCTGTTTCTTGAAAGTAGTAATCCGAATAATATTTGTTGTACGCGCCTCCTGTAATTGATGTCGGAAAATTAAATTCGGGATTATTCGAATCAAATCCCATCTGAGATACATATCCTTCTACATTATGGTTAATGTAAGACAACTGCTGGTACGGGCTTGCAAATAAATTACTTGCATAGTCTGACGGTATACGTGATACCCATGCTTGATTATCAATAATATTAATACCATCAACCCATTGAAAAACATTTCCCCACAGATTTTCAATTCCGCGGTACTTGAATGGATTTTTCCCATCCGAATTACTATAGATAGAGCCAGAAGATGCTACAACTCCGGAGCATACGCCAGATTTCCAAGCCAAATTATAGAGAATATTCCCAGCAGTTACATCAACCGCGATTCCATCAAAAACAATAGCCTTATTCAATTCGTCATAATCTTCAATGCTGGAAATTAATCGATTGCTGCATATCTGGTTACCCACAAGCGTTGTTCCAATTCCAATCGGTTGCCCAACTCTATAATAAGTTGCGGTTGCATTTGAAACAATAATCCTGTTTACTCCAGTCTCCGTTACTGTGGCAACGTTTGCAGAACTATATCTTCCATTAACCCACCCCATCATAATGGATTGACTGTTCAGCGTTGCAAATTCTACATAAAACAATGTTTGCAGTAGATCAACAATCACACCATCCAGTTGCTGATATCCAATGCCATTTGCTTTTGCATAATTGCGAAATTCAACGATATTTTTTTGAACCAGCGGCCATTTTCCGGATTTGCTCTCCAGCTTCGTACCGTCATCTGATAGGTTTGCGGTGTATTTGCCAACCAGAACATATGGCAATTCCTTACTATTCCCAAAATCCCAGAAGCAGGCCGGCAAATACGCACCGTCAATCCTACGTTTAGAAATTTGCCATGTACGTGCATTGCCGTTCGCAGTCTTTTTGATATAGCATTTTGGTATTACAACAAATTCATTGCCATAATTGTCTGTGTAATCTTCAATTTCGCCAAAAATTGAAACATAATCGAAATCATTTCGTACGATTTGATCGTCAACACCAGCATTCGCAACCATGCCACTGGACGCATTCATGCGGGTTAGCGTTGGATTTTCTCCACCGTCCCATGAAACACCGAAAACAGGATATATTGTTGTTTCGTGCAAAACTGCAGGCGTGATATATGTTGAATCTGAAGCTCCAACTCTCACATCGTCAACAGTTGCTTTTGTAGGTGCTTCATCGACATCAGAATATTTAACTTTAGGACTGTCTGCACCGTCATGCTTGTGCCCTAATATAGAATCAAACAGCGTCCCAAGAACATAATTTTTCAGAACAGATAATAGACTTTTACGATTTGCTGCAGCTGACGTGTCACGAAATGGGATATAATCGCTATCCTCAATTGTAGTTTCTGCAGATAGCCCGTCGATATCCATATCACCAGCAGGGATCGTGAAATCAAAAATAGCTTCATGCTCAGTACCACGATTTATTACCTGCGCATCAGTTCCAGGTGCTCCGGTTGTTACAGTTCCTACCTGGATAGTAGCGGCTTCTCCAGGATCGCCTTTGTCGCCTTTCGGCCCCTGAATCCCGGGTTCACCAGGATCGCCTTTATCGCCTTTCGGGCCTTGAATACCAGGCTCGCCCTGTAATCCGGTTTTAATCACAAACCGTTGGCCTTCATCATGAATAACAATAGTTTCTATTTTACACCTCCATTATTTCGTTACTGACGGAAAAACATCAAAATAACCACCAATGTAATATCTTGTTATTCCGCTAACATCAGTAGTTTTCAAGTCATAAACATATCGTCCAATCGGGATCAATGCAGTTTCTTCTGCCGGTATGAGAAGTTTTATTGATCCAGAAGTTGGATCAATAGTACATGTCATTTCTGCTGTAACCTCTGGAGAATCCCAATTTTCTCTAATCTGGCAGCGTGCTGTTCTTCCGGTAAGATTAATAATAGACCCATCTAAAGTAGTAAATAAAAGAGTATGATCAAATGTTTCTCCGGTTAGAATACTATAATCATGTTTTACCATTATTCCTCAATTAATTTTCTGACAACAGCTAAACTTTTTATAAAATCAGTAATCAGTTCTGCTATTGCATTGATTATTTTACTGATTTATCTGAATTAAATTGCTGATAGACAGCTGCTTCAACCGCAGCGTCAATCAGCTCGATATCCAGGTGAATCCCGTGTTCGGCAAGCCATCGCTCAGCGATATCCATCGCATAAGACTTTTTGTCTTCAATTAATTCCGCAGCTCCAGCCTGCTCAGCGGCAGTTACAGCAACTTTTGCAGCTTCTTCAAGCAAGTATGTAGCATCTAGGTTCCATGATTTTGCCTTTTGCCAAAGCAGCTTCGCCCATGATACCAACACGCTGATGATTGCGACTGCGACGATCGGTAACAGGAACTCCAATAGACCCTGTAGAACTGCTGATAGAATGACGTTATTTTCCATGGCTGTAATCTCCTGATGAAATTGTATAACTTCATTGTACATCAAAATTGCGAATTTTCAAAATGCGTTTATCATCATAAAAAACGAACACGGTGGAGATTTGTAGATTAGAACAAATTTTCTCCACCATGTAAACGTTTACATTTGAACGATAATACCTTACCATATATAATTCATCACATTTGATATTATCGTTCAATCCTGCGCTTCTACGTGCGTCACACGAAGTTTCTATTGTTTGTGAGGAATATTCCGAGCTTAGAAAGCAGCTCCCACGCTGAGAATATACCCATATTTTTGATACCAATCAAGACAGCATGGCAATTAGCGATCTTCTCTTGATCTTCCTCATCAAGTTTTTCGAACGCTTTGAGATAACAATCTAATATCTCATCGGTGGAAAGATTTTTCAGATCAGCATATAAATTATTATTTTTCATAGTTCCTCCATGGCCGGTTTTATCAAATACATTTGCTGCTTTTCATCGTTGATTCTTTTTATTGCTGCTTCATAATAGCCAGAATCTATTTCAAATCCGATATAATCAAATCCAAGATGGTGGCATGCGATCAAGCTTGAAGCAGAGCCAACGTGAGTATCGAGAATTTTATCTCCTTGCTTAGCGTACTTGTTTAATATCCATAAATAAAGAGCTATCGGTTTTTGTGTAGGATGAATACGCTTTTCTTTATAACGCATATTTTCCTGTAACATTCCGTTCCAAAGATAACGGAAGATTTCAGTACGATTATGCAAAGAACAATACGCTATCTCGCATTTACTGAAGCTGCTGGCATCATTCTTTTTATCCCATACAATACGGCCAGAGCCAAGATAAGGCATATCTGGAAAATAATTCACACCCCAAATAATCTGGTTTTTGCTAACGCGAATTAATTCTGTAAAATATTTACGATCAGGCACATCCCAGAATTTAGATTCAAACCGATTTCTCTTTACACCGATTGTGGAAATTTCAGAGCCGGGATAATTTTCTTTTCCATAATCTGCGAAAAATGGCGGATCAACTATGGCCAGATCAAAATATTTATCTGGAAATTCTTTCATTCCATCCATGCAATCCATATTGTATAAATTATTTAGCTCGAGCATTATCACTCCCAGTTTAGAAGTTATTCTTTTTTAGCAACACGAATTTTATTTCCGGATAGCGGTAGATGACCAACTTCCATTTCAGTCTAAAAATGTCAGTAGAAAATCCCTTGGCGTCTTCGCAAACCTGCTGACATCCATCAGCGATATACAGAAAATCTCCAATGTAATGAATCGGTTGATAGATTTTCCCTGTATAAGGATCTTTGAATTTTTCCTGAATCAAGAATTTCGGCTGCAATACTAAGTTGCGGATGATACCTTCCTGCTCCATTTGCTTCAGCTGTGTGTATCGTCTTGCCTCAAGCCGTGATTGAAATTTTATGCCATCTACGACGCATTCCACAGACTGAAATTTCGATTTTGGATTCTGAAAAAATCCATAGTGGCATATCGGACAGGTGTACATGAGTAGATCGATATCAATCGGATCAGAAAGTTCCGGCACGATTTTTTTATCTGTTCTAAATTTGTTATGGCATTTTGGACAAGTGAGTGTTATTTTATCCATGGATCACCCCTTTTAGTCACTGACCTAACGTATTCAGAATGTGGAAAGGACGTTGAACCATACTACTAAACTTTTCTGCTGCTTCTAATGCATACTTTATCCTGTCAGCAGGTGTCCAATTTAATCCTTCGGTTGTATAGAGGCTTCCAAGTGCGATATCCTCCCCGCACCCGACCGCACAATAACCGGATTCTGGCTCTAACACAGAATAATCCTCTTGTATTTTGAACAATTTATTATCGATTCCTACTATAAAAGTACCTCCGCGGTTTTGCTCTTCTTCTGATATGATCCCTTTTTTGAATAATTTGATCACATTTGGTATGAATACGGTTACCATATATCTGTGATCAATCGAAGTTTTTCTGTATAAATCAATCTCAGGAAACAGATCATTTGCATATCTTAATAAATCAAGATGACGAAATGATGTTGTTCCTCCTATGACTACATTTCGAAATAATTCGTTTCTGAAAACCTTCGGTGTATGCTCGACGGATTTTGAACACAGACTTGTTTCAAGGCTATCTCCACCGACCCATACACAATGATTCACGTTATCAACTAATCCTACTATGCAAGTCATTTAACCCTATCCTTTCTCATTCTTCTTATCACAAGCTATCTGACATTCTTTTTCTGACGCATATAACTGGTCTTCGGAGAAACTTTGCAGGTATAGTGTATCCAAAGAGTATATAATATTCAGGCTATTTTCCCTAATATAAATTGCAATTTGTACGATTTTTCTGGCGTCAGGGACGTATTCATTTCTGTCATAATTGAATCTGACGATCCAGACCGTATCCCCAATGCTATATTTCGTTTCTACTTTCATGATTTCTCCTATTATCCGTTTATTCTTTATCTTTCTCATAACTTTCAACAAATTTTACTATTCGGTAAATTTCGTTTTCTTCATTTTCAGGATCAGTTGGTACGCCGCAGAAAATATTTTCGAGCGGACAGCCAACACAGAAATTATCTTGATAATCATCGCATATTGATCTTACTTTCAAGAGGTATTCTTTTGCGTCCATAATCAACCCTCCGAATCCAATTTTTTATATCGCCCGGGTTCAGGTGGATAACAGGGTGGATAGCTTCCGTAATGCCCGTTTTCCCATTTGATTTCTATAACCCCGTCATCTCTGGTGATCATCTCACACCGGCAACCATAAAGGTTATCAAAATGCGTCCAATGTAAATCGCTTTTGGGACCAGCCACGGTTATAGGATAAGCGTCTGTAGAATCAAATATCTTATAAAAGTCTTTTGCATCAATCCCGGGATTAAGATCACGATCAATAATCAACTGATCCCACGCCCGATACCGATTTAATCCCCGATACTTATAATCGGCGGCCAATGCCTGCACTGGAATTTCCCTAAAATTTGAAGTATCCATCCTGTTATTTTTCCTTTCTCATTCATATTCCTGTTAAGAATTTACGGATAATAAAGCTATCCTTGCGCGCTCACCTTTTTCAATCATTACGGGCGCGTTCTTTTGATAATACGCTTTATAGTTTTCTGGATTTGCATAATATTCTAAAGCTTCCTTTAGTTTCTTATTTTCTTCTTTCAGCTCTCGCAATTCTCCATCTTCACATCCATCCATAAATGGGTCATTTGTTAGGCTCATTATTCCTCCTCAGCGAAACTTTTTAGCTCTTCAATGATTTCGTCCATTTGTTTCTCCAATTTGTTGAATCGAGCGCAGCTATCCTGATAGTATTTGCATAGATCCGGTAATCTTGCTTCAATTTCTCGATCCTGACGGTATACTTGATAGAGTTTTCCGATAACATCGAACTCATTCTCAGGATACCCGTATTTCAGCTCGTCTATTAATCTTGATATTTCCAGATCGAAATTATTGTGCTGCATGATAGCGTCTTTATACCGCAATTTGCTTTCGTCGAGACAAGATTTTGCATCGATAAAGTTGCCATAAACATCAGACATTTTTTGTAACACTTCGTTTCTGTCGCTCATGATTTTTTCTCCTGTTTCTAATTGTTTTTTGGGAAATTCAATCCATTCATAATATGCATAAAGCAAATTAGCATACTCTTTATAATCAATTTCTTCAAAATAAAGGTGAGTTTTTATACCATTTTCTG